>ERZ1504261.753-NODE-753-length-7662-cov-2.571973_pt1 | contig 7662 bp, 9 predicted proteins | sample MGYA00572327_ERZ1504261 | MGnify/ENA primary metagenome ERZ1504261 (study PRJEB39906, sample SAMEA3182110) | gut metagenome | biome: human; feature: gut; material: Stool; isolation source: human stools | place: Canada | collected 2013-04-23 ... | reverse complement strand
GTCTCGTGGGCTCGGAGATGTGTATAAGAGACAGCCCACGTCCACGATATCGCTCATGGCCTGGGGCAGCTCCAGCTCCAGTACCGCCTCCGCGATGGAGCAGGCCACGCCCAACAGGATCCATTGGCGATAGCCCTTGGTATAGGGGTAAAAGGTTCTCATTCTGTGTCCTCCTGTGTTTCGCTGAGATTATCCGCCAGACGCAGCAGCAGCCGGCGCAGCGTGTCCCGCTCCTCCGGGGAAAAGCCCTGCGCCGCCTGTTGGTTCACCTGCTCGGCAATGGCGAGAAACTGCCGGTAAAACTGCCGCCCGCTGTCGGTCAGTGCCAGAATGCGGCAGCGGCCGTCGCTGTCGCTGGTCTGGCGGCGCACCAGCCCCTTCTCCTCCAACCGGCCCACGATGCCGCTGGCGGTGGAGGGCTTTACCATCAGGTGCTGCTCCAGCATCCGCTGGTTCACCTGTCCCTCCGCCTCCTGCAAATAGGTCAGCGTCCGGCACTGCATGGGAGATACGTCATACTGCCGCAGCTTTTTCGTCATCAGCCGGTGCATCTGGTGGTCGCAGTAGCCCATCAGCACGCCCAGATGCCTTACCTCATGGATATCGCGGCATGCCATAGCATTCCCTCCTTTTGTGGATCATATTTTTAATATTTAGTATGCTAAAAATTAGTATGCTAAATACTACCACAACCATTTTTAATCGTCAAGAGGCAGCAAGCCGTACCCCTGTGAACAATTTGTGAATTCTTTGTCATAGTCGTTGACAGCGGCCCCCCACTGGATGTATAGTGGTATCAGCCAAAGAAAATGTTTTACATTGTTATTCTCTCTCCTTTCATGAAAAAAGACGAGGCTGATGTCCGCAGCCTCGTTTTTTTGTTTTTTATTTTCCGTCAAAATACGCCAGCAGCAGATCCACCACCGTGCCGTAGTTCTGCACGCCGTCGGTGAGGCCGTTGGACTTGAGGAAGCCGTCGTACACCTTGGTGGCGGCGGTGTTCACCAGCCCGTCGAACTGCGCCCAATAGGCGCTGTTCTGCCGCAGGTCGGCCCGCACCGTGTCCGGCAGACTGTCCCGGAGGGTCTGCCACGTCTCAGGCGCCGCCCGGTACAGGGCGTTGGCCAGATGAACATAGCCCATGAGATAGCCAGAGTACTGGTAGGCGGGGCTTTCCGCCGTGATGGCCGCCAGAATGCCCACGAAGTTGCACTCCTGCTCGGTGGCGATGCCCTGCTGGTGCGCCAGCTCGTGGCAGATGTTGGCAGGCAGATAGCAGGCAGGGCTTTCGTCATTGAGGTTGGCCTCGCCTGTAAAGGGGAAGTAAAAGCCGCTGAAGTCCAGATAGCTCATGCCCCGCGAGGAAACAAAGGCTTTCGGGGCGGCATTGGGCTTTTTCAGGCAGTCGAACTCCTCCACCACGCCGTCATAGGCGGTCATGGCGTCGGCAAAAATGGCGCTGCGGGGCACGGCGAAGCAGCCGTTTTCGTCCCGCTGTATCTGATTGCTGAGAGCGGATACCTTTTCGGCAAAGCGCTCCGTCAGCGCCGCCAGCTCCTCCGCCGTGCCACCGCGAGCCGTCAGGCCGCTCCTGTCTTGAAAGCTGTCGGCTCCGTAGAACACGCCCCACAGCAGGCAGAAGCCCGCGTAAACGCTCAGCGCCGTACACAGCGCCGTCAGGCCCACGCGGCACAGCCGCCGCCCCTTATGGGGCCGGGTCAGCAGGCACCGCAGCTGCCACGCCAGATAGAAGATAACGATATAGATACCCGATAAAATCAGCACCTCCGCCACGGAGACGGAGGTCAGTCCGCACAGGCGGCCTACCGCCTGCTCAAAGGGCAGAACGATCCGGCCGCACAGCCAGTTCATGGCCGGGCGGCTGTTTCTGAAAGAGAAGTAGGCGGCGAAAAACACTGCCAACCCCGCCAGCCACCACAGATAGCCCCGGTATCTCCGGGCAAACGCCTTCATGCCAGCTGCTTGCCGGTGAAGTACATCACGGTGTGGCCGGTGGTGATGAGCTTGCCGGTTTCGTCACGAATCTCGGAATCGCAGAAAACCAGCTTGCCGCCCGCCTTCTGCACCCGTCCGGTGGCGATGAGCTTGCCGGAGGCAGGCCCGGCGTTGACACAGTCGATGGTGCCGCTGACGGTGACGCAGGCCTCCATCCGCGTGGTCAGGATGGCCATGCCGCAGGCCACGTCCGACAGGGTAAACAGAATGCCGCCGTGGGGGGTGCCCCAGCGGTTCAGCGTCTCGGGGTGGATCTCCACCTCCACCTGCGCCCAGCCGTCGTCCACGGCCACGATCTTCACGTGGTTGTGCACGTCAAAGGGCTCGCTGTCCAGCGCCAGATTCAATAGTTGCTGCTTTCTTTCGTCTGTCATATGTTATCACTCCGCTGCTTTTAATAATTGTTTCGTATATTCCGCCTGAGGGTGGTCGTACAGCTCGTCCACCGTGCCCTGCTCCACGATGCGGCCGTCCTTCATCACAAGGCACCGGTCGCAGATCTCATACACCACATTGAGGTCGTGGGAGATGAACAGGTAGGAGATGCCGAACTCCTGCCGCAGCTGGGCAATCAGCTGCAAAATCTGGGCCTGAATGGTCACATCCAGCGCCGACACCGCCTCGTCCGCCACGATCAGCCCCGGCTTCTGGATCAGCGCCGCGCCGATGCACACCCGCTGCTTCTGTCCGCCGGACAGCTCGTGGGGATAGCGGTCATAGTAGCTCTCGTCCAGTCCCACCAGCGCCATGGTGTCCCGCACCCGGCGCTCCACGCCGGCCTTGTCGTACTTGCCGTAGATATACAGCGGCTCGGCCAGCGCTCTGCCCACGGTAAAGGCGGGGTTCAGGCTGCCCGCCGGATCCTGAAACACCATCTGGGGCCGCTTGGTGTGGTGCGTCACCGTGCCGGTCACATCGCTCTCCATGCCCAGCACAGCGCGGGCCAGCGTGGATTTGCCGCTGCCGCTCTCCCCCACCAGTCCCAGTATCTCGCCCCGGTACAGGGTAAAGCTCACGTCGTGCAGCACCTGATGCCGCCGCTTGCGCAGGCCTGTGCCGCTTCTGTACCACACATTCAGGTCGTTGACCTCTAATACCGTTTCTCGCATAGCTTCTTCCTCGTGGGTATGGCGGCAATGAGCCGTCTGGTATAATCCGCCCGGGGATCGTAGAACACCTGCTGGGTATCGCCGGTTTCCACGATGAGTCCCTTTTCCATCACCGCCACGCGGGTGCACAGCTTGCGCACCACGTTCAGGTTGTGGGAGATAAACAGGATGGACATGCCCATTTCCCGGTTCAGCCGCCGCAGCAGCTCCAGAATCTGGGCCTGAATGGTCACATCCAGCGCCGTGGTGGGCTCGTCCGCCAGCAGCAGCTTGGGCCGGGAGATAATGGCGGCGGCGATCATGGCCCGCTGGAGCATGCCGCCGGACATCTGATGGGGGTACTTCTGATAGACCTCCTCCGCGTTGGGCAGGTCAACGTCCCGCAGGGCCTGCAAGGCCCGCTGCCGCCGCTCCTGCGCCGACAGGTCGGTGTGTACCCGCAGGGCTTCCTCCACCTGAGGGCCGATGCGCATAACAGGGTTCATGGCGCTCATAGGCTCCTGAAACACCACGGAAATGGCGCAGCCCTGCCGCTTGCGCATCTGGGCCGGGGTCAGCGCCAGCAGATCCTTGCCGTCCAGCAGCACCTGCCCGGACGCATCCGCCCGGTCATGGGGCATCAGGCCGGACACCACCATGGCGGTCACGGTCTTGCCGCTGCCGCTCTCGCCCACCAAACCCATGATCTCGCCGTCGGCCACCGTCAGGTCAATGCCCCGCACGGCGTCGTGGTCGGCGCCATGGAACCGCACCCGAAGGTCCTTGATCTCCAGCACGGTCACGCACCCCCTTTCTCCAGCCCGTCGCCCATCATGCTGACGCCTAAGATCAGCAGCACGATCACAAGGCCGGTACACAGCACGTACCAGGGGGCCTTTATCATATAGCTCTGGGATTCGGACAGCATGTAGCCCAGCGAGATATCAGGCGGCGCCACGCCGATGCCCAGATAGCTCATGCTGGCCTCTGCCAGCACGGCGTTGTTAAACCCGATGACCAGCGCCGGCAGCAGCACGTCCCATGTGTTGGGCAGAATGTGCCGGAAGATGATCCGCAGATGGGAGGCTCCCATCAATCGGGCAGATTTGACATAGTTCATGGAGCGGTGGCGGGCAAACTCCGCCCGCACCACTCTGGCAAAGCTGGGAATGAAGGCCACACCCAGCGCCAGGATCACATTGTATTTACCAAAGCCCAGCATGGCGATGAACACCAGCGCCAGCAGAATGTTGGGAAAGGCCGTCAGCGCGTCGTTGACCCGCATCAGCACCTCGTCCGCCACGCCGCCGAAGTAGCCGGTAAAGGCGCCTACCAACGTACCCACCGCGCCGCCGATGGCCACGGTGCACAGAGAGATGAAGAACGTCGTCCCCATGCCCGCCATCACCCGGCTGAAGATATCCCGGCCAAAGTTGTCAGTACCGAACAGGTGGCGCAGGGAGGGCGGCAGGAATTTCTGACTGCCCGCGATGGCTACCGGGTCATAGGGCGTCCAGACATAGCCGATCAGCGCCAGAGCCGCCATGATAACGGCGATGGTCAGGCCGATGCGGAAGGACGTATTTTTCTTTTGCAGCAGCATGCGCGTCCCTCCTTATTGCAGCCGCAGCCGGGGATCCAGCCGCTGGTTGAGGATATCGGCCAGGCAGTTCACCAGCACCACCCACAGCGCCAGGATCACCACAATGGCCTGCACCACCGGGAAGTCCCGGTTGGCGATGGAGGTCAGCAGCAGGCGGCCGATGCCGGGGATGGCAAAGACCTGCTCGATAATGACGCTGCCGGCCACAATGTCCGCCACCGTCATGGCGAGGAACGCCACCGTGGGCACCACGGCGTTGCGCAGCACGTGGCGGTACAGGGTGGCGCGGGGCGAGTTGCCCCGGCTGTAGGCGGTGCGGACATAATCCTTGTTCAGCTCGCCCACGATGGAGCTTTTCAGCATCCGCACCGTCATGGCAGGGCGATGGCTACCGCCGGATAGAGCAGATAGCCCACGCTGCGCCAGAAGCTCTGGTCCGGGGAGATAAACGCGCCGGGGTCGAACCACCGCAGCACAAGGCCGCACAGCAGCGTCAGCAGAATGCCCACCACAAAGGGCGGCACCGCCATGACCACCTGACCCAGCACCGTCAGGGCGCGATCCAGCCAGCCGCCCTGACGGGACGCGGCGAACAGCCCCACCGGCAGCGACACCGCCACGATCAGCACAAAGGCGATGGCCGTCAGCAATGCGGTGACACCCAGCTTGCCGTGCAGCAGCGACGCAACCGGCATGGCGTACACATAGGACGTGCCGAAATCGCCCCGCAGGGCGTTCAGCATCCACTCAAAATAGCGGGTGAAAAAGGGACGATCCAGCCCCAGCTCCGCCCGGAGAGCCGCCACCGCTTCGGCGGTGGCGTCGCTGCCCAGCAGCTTAGTGGTGGGGTCGCCGGGGATGATCTGGAACGCCAGAAACGCGAAGAAAGAGACGATGACCATGGTCAAAAGCATCATTCCGATCTTCTTCACGATGTTTTTCATGGTCATCATCTCTTTCGTCTTGTTTGGTTAGATAAAGCCTCGCAGAGTTCGCGGCGCGGACGCCGCGAAAAAATCGAATCATTTTTCTGACGACATGTGCGTCAGAAAAATTCTTCTCGGCCGCCAGTGTGTCCGCAGGACGCGCGCAGCGACCGTAATCCCATTTGGCAATGAAATCGTCAGATTTCATGCCAGTACTTTTTACTCCCAGCCCACCGTGCTCAGATCCTGCGCATAGATGGGATAGAAAGTATAGCCCGTCAGGCCGGAGTGGATCGCCACCAGATCCGCCATATCCTGCAGGTACAGGTTGGCGGCGGTCTCGGTCAGCATGGTCTCCATCTGCTGGTAGAGGGCGGTCTGCTCCGCGTCGTCGGCACAGGCGCGAGCCTTGGCGTACAGCTCGTCATAGGCCGGGTTATTGTAGTTGACAAAGTTCTTGCCGTTGTCGGAGACAAAGCGCTCCAGCATGGCAGGGGCGGTGATATTCTTGGCGTCAAGGCCGGTGATGGTGGCATCGAACTGGCGGCCCACATACACGTCGTTATACCACGTGGTGGCGTCCACCGGCTGCACCGTGGCCCGGATGCCGATGGCGGCCAGCTGCTGCACCACTACCTCGGCAGTGTCCATATGGGGCTGGTAGTTGGAGGACACGGCGATGGTCATGTCAAAGCCGTCGGGATAGCCGGCCTCGGCCAGCAGCTCCTTGCCCTTGGCGGGATCATAGCTGTAGTAGTCCACCAGCTCCGGCAGGAAGTACTTGGTCAGCTTGGGATAGATGCTGCTGCCCACGGCGGTGCCGTGGCCGTCAGCCATAATGTCCATGATCTCCTGACGGTTGATGGCGTAGCTCATGGCCTGCCGTACCTTTTCGTTGTCAAAGGGTGCTCTGGCGTTGTTGAGATACACCGCCTGCACCAGATTCATGGTGCCCTCGGCAACGGTGAAGTCGTCGCCCAGCTGAGCGGTCTGTGCGCTGGTCAGGTGGGCGCAGATATCCACGCTGCCGCCCTTCAGAGCCATCATCAGCGCGGTAGAATCCTCATAGATCTGATACGTTACCTTGCTGACCTTGGCGGGAGTACCCCAATAGTCGTCAAAGCGCTCCATGATGATGTTCTCCTGGGGAGAGCGGGACACCAGTTGGAAGGGGCCGGTGCCGGGGATGAAGCCGGTCTGCCCCTCGCTGCTCTGGGGAATGATGGCCGCCGTCAGGAAGTAGATCAGCTCCATGTCGGGCTGCTCCAGACGGAAGGTCACGGTGCGCTCGTCCGTCGCCTTCAGATCCTGAATAGCAGAAAGCGCCGACACCAGGGCGGAATCCCCGGAATTGCCGGCGCAGCGGTTGATAGAATAGATCACATCCTCCGCCGTTACCGGATCGCCATTGTGGAACTTCACGCCCTCACGCAGGGTGAAGGTGTAAACCAGTCCATCGTCCGAAATGTCGTAGCGTTCGGCTACCGCGGGGATCAATTCACCATCGGGGCCGGTTTTCACCAAGCCCTCGTAAACGTTGAATAAGACCTCTCTGGTTCCTGCCGCCGCTGACGCGTGGGGGTCAAGACTGTCTTCCAGGTCCTGAGCGATGGCCACAACGATCTCGTTGTTGGCTTTCCGCTCGTTTTGTACTCCGTTACTTCCTTCGTCGCCCTGGCTGCTGCCGCCTCCGCATCCGCAGAGTACAGCGCCTACCATTACCAGCGACAGGAAAAGAGATACCAGTTTCTTCATGTTCTTCTCCTTTTCTCCCCGCGTCCTTCCACGGGGACAGAAATAATGGTTTCCTTATTCAATTGTCAATGGGTCTGAGTCCCGCGAAAAGTGCAGGCTCAAGGGGCAGTGTACCACACTTTTCCCCATATGACAAGAAGAATTTTTGCGATAGCGTCGGCTTGTGGGGTGTTTCGACCCCTCGGGGACGAGGCACTTTTGCCCATGGCGGCAAAAGTACCCAAAAACGCCATTTGAAACCGCAGGTTTCAAAACTTCCTACACGCTATACCCC
>ERZ1504261.746-NODE-746-length-7718-cov-3.371656_pt1 | contig 7718 bp, 7 predicted proteins | sample MGYA00572327_ERZ1504261 | MGnify/ENA primary metagenome ERZ1504261 (study PRJEB39906, sample SAMEA3182110) | gut metagenome | biome: human; feature: gut; material: Stool; isolation source: human stools | place: Canada | collected 2013-04-23 ... | reverse complement strand
TACGAGATCTAGTACGGTCTCGTGGGCTCGGAGATGTGTATAAGAGACAGGGTCAGCACCAGTTGATCCGTCACCAGATGGGCATCCGCCCGGGCGGACTTCAAGTCCACCCCCCTGTAGCGCGTGTTGGTTGCAGAAATAGTAGCCTGCAAGTCGTAAGCCTTTTCCAGATTGTACAAACCCAATGTTCCCTGGAAGGAAAACTCCAGGCCGGAATCCTTGCGGAAGACAAAGCGGTTCATGAAAAAGTCGTCATCCTCCATGCTCAACAATTGGTCTATCGTTTGCAGCGGAACTGTGGACTGCCCCATCACAAACATCTGACCGTCCAGAAAACCGTTGGCGAACAATTCAAAGACACCCTTTTCCATTTCCACCCGGCAGTTTTGCACAAAAAGCTGGTTGGGACGGTATTCCGCTTCCACATTCGCCATTTTGACAGGAACCTTGTTCCAGGCAAGATTCTCCGCATGGATGCGTGCGCGGACTAGCGTCGGCTCCACAGGCTTGCCCTCCGGAATATCCAGCCTGCCGTGTACCCATAAAACCGCTTTTTCCGGAAGCTGCAAATTTTCAGGGACAGAAAACCAATTTCCAGCCAGAGTCTCCATCAGTTCAGGTTTCAGATTAGATTCCAGCGTAAAAACAAGGTCGGTGCCCAGATAGCTTCCTTCCAGCTTCACCCGGCCGTCATCCCGCACCAAATCCAATTGGGTGACATTAACGGAACGGCCAATCAATTCCGCCCTGGCCGCAGCGGAAACGAATTCCACTCCCTGGTAAAAGACATCCGTCACGGAAGCCTCAATCTGGAGGCGGTCCACCTGGAACGGCCCTTTCCAACCCTTTCCCATATCCACGGAACCGTACACCTTCAATTCCGGGTCTCCCCTGATTTCCAGCGCTGGCGGCAGCTTCGCATCCTCCGGGGCAATGGAACGGGCCATCCCCAACATCGCCTTCATTGGCAGCGTGCTGTGAACGTCTATCTTAATCTCTCCGTCCACTCCCATTACCTTGCCGGAAAAGCTGCCTCCGGGATGCCTTATATCCAGATCAGTTACATAAAAATTACCGTTTTCATAACTGAAATCGCAGGAGGCCCTCTGGAATTTTTCCCCAAGCACGGAAAATGCACCCATGGACCCGGAACCTAAAGCATTCAAATGTTCCACGCCCTCCCAATTTTCCGAAAAAACCGCACGACCGGATAGCTGTACATGCGGCTCGCTCAGAAACTTCATTTCCTTCGGCACCAGAGCTTCATCAACAATAGCCACCGCCCAGGAGACCAGCGGAGCCGTACTGCGGACATCCCAGATCAGCGTGCGCTTTTTCAAATCGGCCTGAAGGGAAAGGCTGACGAAACCGGCCGTTTCCGCATCCCGCATGGTAAAGCGTTTGGCCATGATAACGGAATCTGCGTAATCCCCATTGAACAGGAAATCCCTGACCATGATTTTTCCGTACCTGAGAAAAGGCGCCTGCAAATCCATGCCTATGCGCACGCCGCCTTTCGGATCGTCGCTTAAATTGACAATCAGGCGGGGAGGAGATGCATCAGGCCACTTCACCCGGTCCATGTAATTCAGGACCTGATTCAACTGCTCTCTGACGGCGCCCATATCCTGAGCCGTCAGCGTAAAGTCTCCGGAATCATCCTGACCAATGGGAAATGCCCCCTGGGCCGTCACCCGGATGCCCTGCACAACGGCATCTGCCTTGACGATGTCCACCATGCCGGGCCGCCCCAGATTCAATTCCGCGTTCACCCCCGTTACGGAAAAAACTTTTTCCGGAATCCCCGCATCTACGGGCAGAGTGACGTTCATCCCCTTCACATTCACCCGCTCCGGCACTACTTGTCCTTCTATCAGTTTTTTCCAATTCAGCGCCACATCCGCCTCATGCAGCAGAACTATGGGCCGGCGAATTTCCGGCATGGCCTCCGGATCCAGCAATTCCACATTTTTCAGTGTCACGACGGCACGGGGCCACAAAGTAACTTTCAGCGTCTCTATATGGGAGGGAATGCCCTTTTCCAGAAGAGCCTTCTCCACCCGCTGCACAACGAAGGATGGCACCCCCCAGATGGAGATGTAGCATATGCAGCCCAGCAGCAACGCCCCCAGCAAAATAATCACCGTGGGAATCAGTCCCTTGATCCATCTCATAAATGTCCGCTGAGCCATAAGCCTTGTCTTCTTTGCACGGGTACTGCAACACGCTACCCTAAAAGAAGAGACATTGCACCACCAATTTGTGTTGCCGATTTGTTTTACGGTTCTGGAAATAATGTCACTCGCCTTGAACAACCCCGAGTTGCAGCCGGTCAAACATTCTGCAGGCGGAAAATCGCTCCCACTCCCCCTATCAATTATGAACATTACCATTCACCGTGCATCCTCCCGTGGACATGCCAACCACGGATGGCTGGATACATACCACACATTCAGCTTCGCCAATTATTTCAACCCGGAACGCATGCAATTCGGAGCTCTGCGCGTGCTCAACGACGACAAGGTTCTCCCGGAAGAAGGCTTCGGCACCCATCCGCACAAAAATATGGAAGTGGTTTCCATCCCCCTGAAAGGAGAACTCCGCCACGGGGACAGCCTGAACAACAGCCATACCATCACGCGCGGAGAAATCCAGGTGATGAGCGCCGGAACGGGCATCCAGCACAGCGAATTTAACGGCAGCTCCACGGAGCCCCTGGAATTCCTGCAAATATGGATTATTCCGGACAGAGTCAACGCGCCTCCCAGGTACCGGGATTACAACATTGCTCCCCTGCTGAAACACAATGAGATTTCCACCTTCCTGGCTCCGGAAACGGACATCTCCATCATGCAGCAGGCCTGGTTCTCCTGGGCGGAGCTGAACCGCGGCGTGGAGCGCGAATACAAATTCAAGTGCCAGAACACGGGGGTGTACGTCTTCGTGATAGACGGAGAAATCAAGATCGGAGACACGGTGCTGCACCGCCGGGACGGAGCCGGCATCACGGATACGGACTCCATCACCATGGAGGCCCTCCAGAATTCGACCGTTCTGCTGATGGAAGTGGCCGTCTGACGATCGGAAAAATGTTCCGGCTTAATGAAGAAAACCACTGGGATCTCCCGTATTTTCAGCTTCCAGCTACAATCACGAATGGCTTAGGATCATCAAAAAGGAAAATTAACAAGGTTTTATCTGGCATCCTTTTTACTGCGTCCCTTGTACAGGAATTCCGTGCTGGAATCCCGTCCCACCGTACGGTCCACAAGATCATTAATTTCCCCTTCCTGATAGCCTGCCATGCGGATGTACTTAATTACTTCCCCCTTTTTTCCAGGGAACAACCGGACAAGAGTAGGCACGAAATCTTCTTCCATCCTCTCAACGGTATTTTTAATCTCCATGTTCCTTCCGTCGTTGGCCACTATTTTGTTATCCAAATTCCTCGCCATCCTTCCGGTCTCCGCTCCAAACGGATCAAGTTTTTCCTCCAGCGTAGTTGCTTTTTCCATGCGTTCGGCAACCGCTTTTTGATAGTTCTGCCGGGCGGCCTTTTCCCGTTCCGGCAGATCATTAACATAGGCGTTACGTACCCTGTGCAACATGCGGGCTGCATAAAGACTGAAAAGATGCGCCAATTCCTTCCTTTTCAGGGACTGATGGACAGTGAATGAATCCAGATTATTCCGGGCTATTGTGAGAGAAAAATCAAAAACATCTCCCAAAAGCCGTAAATCTATATTGTCGTTAAAGGAAGCCGTTGTTCTGCAATCATCATCCTCAAAAGGAAAAAGAGGCGCGGAGGAAACATAGTAGGCAAGCCAGAAAAACTTCTGTACAGATGCTATATCTTCTGAATGAGGATAACTTTTGAGATACCATTCCCTAGATTTTTTGTAAAATTCTTCGAGCTTGTTTTCCTTGAGCAAGATATTCAAGGCCTTGATATCTTCCGGAACATCCCTTAAGGATTTGATACTACTGGGTTTCTCCAAGGGAACTGGAAAATCTGACCCATGTGAAGAAACCACGATTCCCATGAACAGGGAAAGAAGACAACACTGCATTCTCATAATCTAATTCCGTTAATCCGTTTCTTTAGGTCCCAAATAGTTGTAATGATTCCCGGTACCATCCGAATAAGCCATAGCCGTACATCCGAATTTTGATACTTCTCCACAAACGGCACTTATTCTTCCCGTTTGTGGATTGAGGTTATAATAAAATTTAAAACGTTGTTCGACCATTTCCCCTATTTGCCCCACATCGTCGTTTCCGGAAATTGCTATTGGTCCGCCCCTGCCCTTATGGACGCGCCAGGAGCATTTCCATTTCCACTCCTGTGGCAAAATATGTATTTTCCCCTGAATATCCTGATGGGCAACTGTTCCTTTAAGATGGTCTGCAAATCGATTTGCGTTGTTAACCTCTATTGCATTATCAACTCCGTGACCTGTATGGCCAGGATCCAGAGTTCTTCGAGGGTTGTTGGGATCGGAGCCCAAATCCCGTTCAATGATTTTAATATTTTTAAAGGAGACGTTCGTAGGCTGCAATGTAACAACCAGTTGGGCTGAAGGTTGTGTAGCTCCCCGGTTATTGCAACCTACCTCTGGTGTGCCGACTCCCCTATGTGTGGCGGTCATTCCGGTGGGGAAAAATACGACCATCGAATCTTGCATGGTCACTGTACGGCCTTCGCTCGTTGTGACTTTCAATGTGATGCTGGACTGGTTCTTAAGCTGATCAGGCGTCAAATCTTTTCTGACCGACAATGTAATTTTTGCCGTTCCTTTAAGTTTATCTTCTCCAATTTCTTCCACCAGCTCCTTCCCTGAAACAAACGCCCACGTCAGTTTTTTAATATCTCCCATAGGTTTTCCCGTCAACGTAAGAGTGAAGGATTCTCCTATGCCTATGGAACTTCTCTTTTTATCGTCTTCATTTTCTTCTCCCGTGATATAACAATCAGCGGAATAAAGGGCAGTTTTCGATTCAATGGAGAGCGCTCCCGTGTCCCCATCAGGCAACGGTTCTTCAGCCTGGGAACAAAAACAGCCCAATAGCGTGCCCCCGCCAAACCAAAGAAAGATCAGGCAGTGTAAATATTTCTTGAACAGGGCATCAATAGAGGGAGACATCATACTCAGGAAAGTTTCCCAAAAAAAATATTTTCACCATAAACGTCAATAATAAAATGATACTTTCAAATTCCAGAAGTCCATAAAATATATATCTATCCCATGCAGACGCTTGCTTCCTCCTGCAACACATGACAGGGGGCGGCTTTATTTACCAAAACCTTTTCCGGAAGAAGGCTTGCCCGGATTTTTCCTACTGCGCAGGAAGTGGCCCGCTCCCCATGCAAGCTGCACCAGCCCGTAGCACAGGAAACCCAGCACTACGCTGGAAACAATCCAGCCCGTCAGGAACTCCAGGCTTACCATGCCGATGCTCAACCCGTCAAACGGAGCCCAGGACCACTGCTGCACCCCCGTTTTCAGCATCTGCCAGTTTGCCCCGGAGGTGGGAATCCCCACGCTGGAAAAAAGGAACCACCCCAGCCACCACTGGCCCGGAATGGCAAAAAAGGTGAAGCCGGGAGGGGAAAGCCACGCCATCAGAATGGCTACGGGGATATTCCCCTTGCGCCACAGGCAGGCAAACACGCCCCACAGGCTCTGCATGGGCAGCGGGGCAATCGCCGCCGCGGCCCCCCAGCCGGCGCCCGTCGCTACGGACTGCCTGTTCCACGACCAGTAAACAGAATCAAAAACACTGGCGGAAAGGAACTTGCTTGCCCACGATTTTTTGCGCACCTCCGTCAGCAGGTAAAGCCTGACTTTGCGCATCAATTGCCTGTAGCGGTGTTCCATCCGCCGCAGAGTCTCCTATAAACCGGCCTTGAATCAATCGTAAAATGTTCCAGTACGAGGAATGCCGCATTTTTACGCCCGAATGCCTCTCTGCGCTCGGTTTTTCTTGATTCTTCATGCGGTTTCATGAAATACCTGCGTTCACACCTTTTTCCGAATCATGAGCAAGCAACGACTCGATATCCTTCTGGTTTCCCGCAATCTCGTAGAATCCCGGGAGCTGGCCCAGCGGCTCATCATTGCCGGAGAAGTAAGCGTGGGGGGGCATCCCTCCACCAAGCCCGGTCTCAAGGTTAATGAAGACGCGGATATCGCCATCAGAAACCGTCCCCGCTATGTCAGCCGCGGCGGCCTGACAATGGAAGGAGCCCTGAACGCCTTCCCCGTTTCTGCGGAAGGCAAGGTCTGCCTTGACATTGGGGCTTCCACAGGAGGCTTCACGGACTGCCTGCTCCAGCACGGAGCCGCCAGAGTGCATGCCATAGACGTAGGAACCAACCAGCTCGTCTGGAAACTGCGTCAGGACCCCCGCGTCATTGTGAAGGAAAAATTCAACGCCCGCTACATGACTCCGGAGGATATAGGGGAACAAGTGGATCTGATCGTTTCCGACGTCTCCTTCATCTCTCTGAAAAAAATCCTGCCAGCCGCCTTTCCCCTGCTGAAAAAAGAAGGAGACGCCCTGGTGCTCATCAAGCCCCAGTTTGAACTTCAGCCGGAAGACATAGGCCCCGGCGGCATCGTCCGGGATCCGGCTTTGCACCAGCGGGCGGTGGACTCCATACGCACTTTCGTCACGGAGGAGCTGAACCGTTCCTGGATGGGGTGCGAACCCTCCCCCATCACGGGAACGGACGGCAACCATGAATTTCTGGCATGGCTCAAATAGCTGCAGCCTTTTACTGTCCAGTTTTTAGTACTTCTGGCAAGCCTGTCCCTCCATGCTGCAGCATGGGGGGACATGGCCGACAACGGAGTGGAATGTTCCGTGGTGATGGAAAAGACCCGGTTTGACGCAAGAGAGACGTTCCCTGACTTCAAACTGGTGTTCACGAACAAGGGCGAAAAGACCGTGCGCCTGTTTGACGACTTCTATCCCCTCAAAGATGACGGCCCTAATATCCATATCGAAATATGGGAAAAAGTGGGAGGGAAAAGATATGGGTACAGAGTGGGCAAAATAGAGAATCCAATAGCCTGTTATGTAGCCGGGTATAAAATCGAACGGGTAGCGGCTTTGATACGCTTCATTACGTTGAAGCCGGGAGAAAAGCATGAAAGTCCCCATCAAGGAAGCTTACCTGTTGCTGACGCATTTTGACCGTCTTCGCAATGGTCAGAACTATGAGCTGGAAGTACGTTTCAGGGATGGATATGCGGAACCCGGTGTTCGGAGGGTGTATATAGGGAAGACTGAATTTCATACGTCGAGCCGGTCGCCCAAAGGAGTGGCTCGGTGAATGTTCAACGTGGATTCAATGAGAATGGTGAAAATCTCTTTTCATCACGTCTGAGGTGTGTTGTTGCTTCTTTGAGGTTCCCGGTAGGATTTGTCATCAGGTTACACGGCCAGTCACCTGTGCATCAGAGGAATATTTCCCTACCAGCGAAAAATACCGGTATTCTCAAGTTTTGATCAAGGGGCAGGCAGGGTAGACTTTGATGTGGAATCATGGGATGGCAACAGGTCTGTGAGAAACTGTTGACCTCTTCCACGGTGCCTGAAGGATTTTTCCGGAGGATTTTCTTCATCACAGCATGAGTTTGGCCATCGCCCGGAGCATCCCCAGGAAACAATCCTTACCCTGCTGATTATAGTAGCGCGTTTCGAGTTCACAA
>ERZ1504261.730-NODE-730-length-7814-cov-3.833484_pt1 | contig 7814 bp, 7 predicted proteins | sample MGYA00572327_ERZ1504261 | MGnify/ENA primary metagenome ERZ1504261 (study PRJEB39906, sample SAMEA3182110) | gut metagenome | biome: human; feature: gut; material: Stool; isolation source: human stools | place: Canada | collected 2013-04-23 ... | reverse complement strand
CTTCGGACGCTTAACCGTAACGGTACATAAGCGGTCAAAGTACGCCCGCTAAGTACCGACGGTTGCTTAGAGTCTGCTTGTCCTTACCCCAATGTGTCCCACTGGTTTCTTGAAAAATTCAGCAATATACTGATTACATTGCTGCATCGAAAACATCAGACATGTTGTACATGCCGGCGGGTTTGCCTGCCAGGAATTTGGCAGCCTGTACGGCCCCTTTGCCGAATACAGCTTTGGAGTAGGCGGTATGGGAGAAGGTTACGACTTCGTCTGCTCCGGCGAAGATGACATCATGGTCGCCGACGATGGTGCCGCCTCTGACGGCACTGATGCCGATCTCTTTCTTGGGTCTGCGTTCTCTGCGTGTACTGCGGTCGTAGACGTATTCGTATTCGTTATCGAATTCTTCGTTAATGGAGTCCGCCAGTGCCAGTGCGGTGCCGCTGGGAGCGTCTAGTTTCAGGTTATGATGTTTTTCTACGATCTCAATATCAAATCCCGCAGGTGCCAACACTCCGGCTGCTTCTTTTAACAGTTTTAACATCAGGTTGATACCCAGGGACATATTGGCGGATTTTAAGATAGCCACCTTTTTCGCTGCTTCGTCTACTTTCGCCAGCTGTGCCTCGGACAGGCCGGTGGTGCACAGCACGCAGGGGATTTTCTTCTCTACGCAGTAATTTAACAGCTTGTCTACTGCTACTGCCGCAGAGAAATCAATGATGCAATCTGCAGCCACATCGCATTTTGCAATATCCGTGAATACAGGGTAAGGATTGTGTCCATCGTCTCTGGCATCGATTCCCGCCACCAGTTCCATATCGGGATCTGCCGCGATCAGTCCGCTGATCACCTGTCCCATTTTTCCGTTACATCCATGCATGATTACTTTTACCATTTTGTTCTCTCCTATCTTAATATTCTGATGTCGGGGTCAAAAGCCCCCGACCTTGATGCCTACGGATTGCTCCGTGCTGCGCACTCCCACAATCCTAACCAATATTCGCATATTGTGGGATTGTCATCCCACTTTTATGCTCATATCGGGGCGGGTCCTAAGGTCTTTCACCCACCTATGAGCAAGCTCATGTGGGCTTAGACCTTTTGACCCTGGCATCATATCCTTATATACTTAAAAACATCCCGCCTATGATAAAAATTTCACAGGCGGGATTCTTCCACTCTTGCTTTTTAATTTCCAGCCTACAGGATACCATAATCCTTCAGGGCTTTTTCAAGCCTCTTGGCATTTGCCTCATCCATTTCGCACAGAGGCATACGGAACGCTCCGGCTCCCATTCCCATCATATTCAGTGCTGTCTTCACCGGGATCGGGTTCACTTCGCAGAACAGTGCATTGCACAGATCCATAGCATCCAGCTGCATCTGACGGCTGCCTGCCACATCTCCGTCGAAGAACTTCTGACAGATCTCGTGAGTCTGTGTAGGTGCTACATTGGAAAGCACGGAGATAACTCCGATACCGCCCAGAGACAGGATAGGTACGATCTGGTCATCATTGCCGGAATAGATATCCACGACGCCCTGACCGATAGCTGCCAGATGTGCGATCTGGCTGATATTGCCGCTGGCTTCCTTGATACCTACGATGTTCTCTACATCCTTACACAGCTTCACCACAGTCTCCGGCAGGATATTGCAGCCGGTGCGGCTGGGCACGTTGTACAGAATAGCAGGAACCTTCACGGAATCCGCAACGGTCTTGAAGTGACGATACAATCCCTTCTGGGTTGCTTTATTGTAATAGGGGCTTACCAGCAGGATGCCGTCCACACCGTATTTTTCCGCTTCCTGGGACAGATATACTGCGGTATCGGTACAATTAGAACCGGTACCGGCCACTACGGGGATTCTCTTCGCTACTTTGTCTACACAGTATTTGATGGTATCCAGATGTTCCTCATGGGTCAACGTTGAGGATTCTCCTGTAGTACCACATACGATAATGGCATCTGTGCCGTTTGCGATCTGGAATTCGATCAGTTCACCGAATTTCTCATAGTTGACAGATCCGTCTTCGTTCATGGGTGTGACGATTGCCACGCCTGCTCCTTTAAAAATAGCCATATGTTTCCTCCATTTGCAAAACGCCAGCGCACAATGGCGCCGGCGCTGATTATCCAAGCTTATTTGATAGCGCCCCATCTGCTTACGAGATGACAGTCATACGCTTCTTAAACGTATGCCCAAGATAACAATATACAGGATACCTTATCTTTCGGCGTGTTCCCCTTTCTTCTTCCCTCAACGGTACCTGTTACCTCCGAAAAAATACTCTTGAAAAACGCAACCTCTATCTTCTTAAATATAATTTTATGATAGCATTAACCCATGTGACTGTCAATCCCAGACCTTGAATTTTACGGTCTCGATCTTGGATACTTCATCTGCCAGAACGCATATTTCATCGTTCAAAGTGATTCCTGTCAGGATCACATCCGTATCTCCTCTGCATTCCAACAGTGTCTTCAGAGTATCCACTGTAATGATATCCTTTTCCACCAGTCCCAGCACTTCATCTAAGATCAGCAGATTGCATTCTCCGGTGGTCAGCACCTTTTTAGCAAAGCCGATTCCGTTACGGATGTTCTGGATTTCCTCCTGCTTCTTCTCCTCAGGCAATTCTGCAAAATTGCTGTCCGATTTTTCGAAACGGAACAATTTGATCTCCGGTTCCATCCTGCGCAGGAAATCGGAATCCCCCAGTCCCTTTCCCTTCAGGAACTGAATGATAACGACTCTCTTCCCCTCTACTGCTGCCTGTACTGCTCTTCCGATCGCTGCCGGTGATTTGCCTCTGCCATCGCCGGTATAAATATAGATGCATCCTTCTGCCATTACACACCTCATGGTCTATCTGCGTTTGCGGCAGGTAGCTGTCCGCAGTTGTCAGTTACTTATGCATTTCTTTATACCATATATTGTAAATTTTTGCAATCTTTTGTCGTCAGACTATGGATTCCCGGGCTTCCTCCAACAGCTCCAGTTTGCTGACGGACACTTCGAATGCGACACGTTTCTCCACATTTTCTTCATCCAGTTTCTTCATATATTCACGGCTTTGGATCCGTCCCCAGATAGCACAGCGCTCGCCCACTTTGAAATGTTCTGCATAGCGTGCATTGCGTCCCCAGCAGATGCAGGGAATGTAGTCAGACTTGCCGTAAGGGCGGTTCACGGCAAGCAGCAGGTCTGCGATCTCCCTTCCTAACGGTGTCTTGCGGTATACCGGCTCCTTACATATATATCCATCGAGATAGATCTGGTTCGTCTTGGAACTTTCTTCCATCTCCTCAATAAATTTCACCTCTCTGGCAAACACAGACAATACCAGTCTGTTCTTACGCTCCTCATGACGGTTATAGGACCGGAACTGCCCATTAACGCACAAAAGCATTCCAATATAGCTCGCTGTCACATCTAAAAGTCTCTCCGAGACCATCACCGGTATGATGTCAAAGCTGTCACTCAGTCTCGTACACCTTAAGTCCACCATGTAGAATCCTTCCCCGTAGATCTCATGGCTGTAGGAAAAATCGCTTACCACTTCCCCCATCACCGTTACCTGATTGTTTTCAATAACCTTATCTGTCATTTTTGTTCTCCCTTCTACATCTTCTGACTCTTCTACAACAATCCTTATGTATTGCACTACTATTTATACTCTATTTTTTATCGTTTGAGTACTAAAACCCATCGCATAAAAATGCAAATACCGCCCAAAAGTTGTTAGAAACCACCAAAAACGTTGATTTTACACGGTTTTTTCTTGCGTCCGGAAATGATAAGTGCTATACTGAAACAGTTTGAAAAAAGGATAAATCAGCTGCACGCATTTTTAGAAAGGCAAGGATTTTTATGAGACAAAAAAGAGAAGATGTCAGAAACGTTGCAATCATTGCTCACGTAGACCACGGTAAAACCACCTTGGTGGATGAGCTGTTAAAACAAAGCGGTGTATTCCGTGAAAATCAGGAAGTTGCTGAGCGTGTCATGGACTCCAACGATATTGAGCGCGAGCGTGGTATCACCATTCTGTCCAAGAACACTGCTGTTATGTATAAGGGTACCAAGATAAACATCATCGACACCCCGGGTCACGCAGACTTCGGCGGCGAAGTAGAACGTGTCCTGAAGATGGTAAACGGTGTTATCCTGGTAGTAGATGCTTTCGAAGGTGCTATGCCCCAGACCAAATTCGTACTCCGTAAGGCTCTGGAATTAAAGCTTCCCGTTATCGTATGTATCAACAAGATCGATCGACCCGAAGCAAGACCTGATGAAGTCGTAGACGAAGTACTGGAGCTGTTCTTAGAACTGGATGCGGACGATTCCCAGTTAGACTGTCCTTTTGTGTACGCTTCCGCCAAGGCAGGTATTGCTTCCCTGGATGCCGACGAGATGGGTACTGATATGGAGCCTCTGTTCGAGACCATCATCAACTACATTCCCGCTCCCGAAGGTGACCCCGAGGCAGCTACCCAGGTACTGATCAGTACCATCGATTATAATGAATATGTAGGACGTATCGGTGTCGGTAAGGTAGACAACGGTACCATCCGTGTGAATCAGGATGTGGTCATCTGTAACCACCACAACCCCGACAAGATCATCAAGACCAAGGTCAGCAAGCTGTACGAGTTTGATGGTCTGAATAAAGTAGAGGTAAAGGAAGCAGGCATCGGTTCCATCGTTGCCGTCTCCGGTATCAGCGAGCTTCACATCGGTGACACCATCTGCTCTCCGGAAAATGTGGTACCCATTCCTTTCCAGAAGATCAGTGAGCCCACCATCGCCATGCAGTTCATGGTCAACGACTCTCCCCTGGCAGGCCAGGAAGGTAAATTCGTTACCAGCCGTCACCTGCGTGACAGACTGTTCCGCGAGTTAAATACCGATGTATCCTTACGTGTGGAAGAGACCGATTCTCCCGACCGTTTCAAAGTATCCGGCCGTGGTGAGCTGCATCTGTCCGTGTTGATCGAGAATATGCGTCGTGAAGGTTTCGAATTCGCCGTAAGTAAGGCAGAGGTTCTGTATCATACCGATGAAAACGGTAAAAAGTTAGAGCCTATGGAGCTGGCTTATATCGATGTCCCCAACGAGTTTGCCGGTGCTGTCATCGAGAAGCTGGGACAGCGGAAAGGTGAGCTTCGTAACATGGGTTCCATCTCCGGCGGCACTTACACCCGTCTGGAGTTCTCCATCCCCGCAAGAGGACTGATCGGTTACCGTGGCGAGTTCATGACCGACACCAAGGGTAACGGTATCCTGAACACCGTATTCGATGACTACGGTCCCTACAAGGGAGATATCCAGTATCGTAAGATGGGTTCCCTGATCGCTTTCGAATCCGGTGAATCTATCACCTACGGTCTGTACAATGCACAGGAACGCGGTACTCTCTTCATCGGACCCGGCGAGAAAGTATACTCCGGTATGGTCATCGGTCAGACCGGCCGCAGTGAGGACATCGAGATCAATGTCTGCAAGAAAAAGCAGCTGACCAACACCCGTTCCTCCAGCGCCGACGAAGCTCTGCGTCTGACACCGCCCAGGATCCTGTCTCTGGAGCAGGCTCTGGACTTCATCGATACCGACGAACTGTTGGAGGTAACTCCCACAAACCTTCGTATCCGTAAGAAGATCCTGGATCCGACCCTGAGAAAACGTGCCATGATCAATAAAAAAGCTTAACTTAATAAGACTAGAATTTAAAAATACCTCCCTGTATTCCGGAAACGGTAACAGGGAGGTATTTTTGTAAGCTTAAAAGCTGTTTCTATTTTTGGCTGTTGATATAGTTGATCAATCCCTCTGCGGCAATGATCTTCTGCATGAACTCGGGGAATGCCTGTCCCTGGAAGCTCTCGCCGGTGGTGAGATCTTTGATCACGCCGGTATTGAAGTCGATCTCGACTTCATCGCCATTGTTGATCTTGCGGGATGCCTCTGGACACTCAATGATGGGCAACCCGATATTGATGGCATTGCGGTAGAAGATTCTTGCGAAAGTCTCAGCGATGACGCAGCTGACGCCTGCCGCCTTGATGGCGATGGGGGCATGCTCTCTGGATGAGCCGCAGCCGAAGTTTTTCTCCGCTACGATAATGTCACCTTTTTTCACATTTTTGATAAAGTCCTTGTCAATATCCTCCATGCAGTGAGTCGCCAGTTCTGCAGGATCGGAAGAATTCAGGTATCTTGCGGGAATGATAACATCTGTATCCACGTTATCCCCGAATTTGAAAACTATTCCTTTTGCGTTGTTCATTTTCTATTACCTCTTTTATTTTATTTCAGTTCACAAGGGCAGGAAATCTTGCCGGTGATAGCGCTGGCTGCTGCCACTGCAGGGCTCGCCAGATAGATCTCACTCTTTACATGTCCCATACGTCCCACGAAATTACGGTTGGTCGTGGAGACACATCTCTCTCCCTCCGCCAGGATACCCATATATCCGCCAAGGCAGGGTCCGCAGGTAGGTGTACTTACCACTGCTCCCGCTTCGATGAAGGTCTTAAGAAGTCCCTCTTCCATTGCCTGCATGTAGATGGACTGGGTGGCGGGGATCACGATACAGCGCATTCCCTTTGCCACATGTCTGCCTGCAAGTACCTTCGCTGCGGTGCGCAGATCGTCGATACGTCCGTTGGTACAGGATCCGATCACTACCTGATCAATGGCGATAGGCTCCATCTCGTGAATCTCATCGATAGTATGTGTATTCTCCGGCAGATGCGGGAATGCCACGGTCGGCCGTAAAGTGCTCAGATCAATGGTATATTCTGCATCGTACTGTGCATCCGGATCTGCTTCAAATACCTTATAGGGGCGTTTCGAATGCTCTTTCATGTAAGCAATAGCCTTCTCATCCACAGGGAAAATACCATTCTTACCGCCGGCTTCGATAGCCATGTTGGCAATGGTGAAGCGGTCATCCATGGACAGATTAGCAATACCGTCTCCCACAAATTCCATAGACTTATACAGTGCACCGTCCACACCGATCATGCCGATGATATGTAAGATCACATCCTTACCGCTGACCCATTCTGCGGGTTTGCCGGTCAGATTGAATTTGATCGCCGCAGGTACTTTGAACCATGCCTTGCCGGTAGCCATACCGGCTGCCATATCCGTGCTTCCCACACCGGTGGAAAATGCACCCAGCGCACCGTAAGTACAGGTATGGGAATCCGCACCGATGATCACATCTCCGGCTACGGTAAGTCCTTTCTCGGGAAGCAGTGCATGTTCGATACCCATCTCTCCTACTTCGAAATAATTGGTGATCTCATTGCGTCTTGCAAACTCACGGACACATTTGCAGTGCTCCGCAGATTTAATATCCTTATTGGGAACAAAATGATCCGGTACCAGTGCGATCTTATCCTTATCAAACACTCCCTGTACCTTCATTTTATCCATTTCCTTGATTGCCACCGGACTGGTGATATCGTTGCCCAACACCAGATCCAGCTGTGCCTCGATCAGCTGTCCTGCCTGTACCTGCGTAAGACCTGCTGCCTGTGCAAGTATCTTCTGTGTCATTGTCATTCCCATTTATTCACGGCTCCTTTTTCTCTTCCTACTTCTTAACTATCCGAATCGTATCGATGAACCAGCTTGCTTTTTCTCTCATCATCCGGCTCCGAACAAGATACATTGTAGCATACTAATATCTAATTGAAAACATCCGCATTTAACCTATTTCTACATAAATACGGATGTTTTTGCTTTAATTTATTGATTTATTTTAATATCATTATAACTACGCCCAGATGCAAAGA
>ERZ1504261.728-NODE-728-length-7844-cov-3.477211_pt1 | contig 7844 bp, 6 predicted proteins | sample MGYA00572327_ERZ1504261 | MGnify/ENA primary metagenome ERZ1504261 (study PRJEB39906, sample SAMEA3182110) | gut metagenome | biome: human; feature: gut; material: Stool; isolation source: human stools | place: Canada | collected 2013-04-23 ... | reverse complement strand
GTAATAAGGAGCCGGCCCCCACGTGGGAATATAGTAATTCGGACGGATCAGGTTGATGGAGTAAATGGGGCTTCCGAACGTGTCGTAGGCATAAATGGGTCTTCCTCCATAATATCCGTAAATGGGGTAGCCGGAGCTGTCATACATGTACGACACGCCGGAACCTCCGCTGCTGTAGGAGCCTGACACGCTGAAATGGTCATAATAAGGATCGTAGCAGCTGGACAAAGCACAGCCGATAGCGGCCGCCAGCAGTGAGTTTTTTAAGATAACGTATGCTTTCATGATGACGAAACGGGGTGAATTATATTTTCCCTTCGCCTGAAAAGCGGCAAGGAAAAAGTACATTTGTTTAAAATTATTTTGCTTGGAAACGCACTTACTGTTGTCTTAGACTGCAAAAACGTTCTACGTGATGGGAATTCTTTTTCAAAATAAAAAAGTCGGTCTGGCTCTGCTGTGCGATAACGCCCCTTATACGCTGGCCATGACTCTGGCTTCCTATGGCAGGTCCGGGCTGCTTGGCTATTTTGACGAAGCATGCGCCGTTTTTCCGGAAAGCGCCGTCAAGGTGCGGGAGACGGCCCTTTCCCATGGGCTTTCCGCGGTGGCCGCCCCAGTGGAAGGCGGTTTTATTGGAGCCCTGCATACGGCGGTCAACGCTCTTGATACGGATTACGTGCTGCTGGCGGAGGATGACTGCATGATCTGGGAACACCTGCGCGGGGAAAACCTGGAAAAGCAGTTGAAACGGGCATTGGACCTGCTGATTTCCGGACAGGCGGATATGGTGCGCCTGCGCCATGCATGGCGCGGTTGCACGCGCTATAAGGCCGCTTATACATATTCCTACTTTTATCCCGTGGAACAGCTGGCCACCATGTGGGTGCATGCGGAAGGTTTGTCGGAAGCGCCGGACTGGATTAAAAGCATCCGGCGCTTCTTTCACCCTCTCCGCTCCAAGCGTTCGATAGGCCGTTGCGTTTATGTGGAGCAGAACCCGCATCTTCGCTTTCCCCAGTACATTACCAAGATTGATGAAGGCTATATTATTGACAGCGAGGTTTTCCAGTGGACCAATCAGCCTACGCTCATCGCACGTTCCAGAATCAGGCAGATTCTGACGGGGCTGGAGCAGATGTCCGGCTCCATCGGGAAATTGCCGCAGGATTTTGAACATGCCGTCAATAGCCCGCGATGGAGGAACGCCCATATGAACATAGGCGTCATCAGGGGAATTTTCACTTAAATGCGTATGGAAAACGGCGGAAAAGCGGTGCGGTATGAATGCACCAGATGCGGCGCGTGCTGCCGCTGGGCCGGGGATGTGTGCATTGAAGCGGATGAAATCCGCGAGATTTCCCGTTTCCTGGACATGGACGAACAGGTTTTTATTGACACATGCTGCCGGTTGAGAGCCAACCGGCGCGGATTGTCTATCCGGGACGCGGAAGACGGAGCCTGCATGATGCTGACGAAAGACGGCTGCCGGATTAATCCCGTTAAACCCCGCCAGTGCCGGGATTTTCCCAACAAATGGAATTTTCCCGGCTGGCGGGATTTGTGCCGCGCCAGAGAAGTGGGGGAGGAACGGGAAGCATAATATTTGCCGGGATGCCGCAAGATTCTTTTCTTCTTCCGGCATTATTCCATGGACGGGGTGAAATCCGGCCGGAATCTTGTGTTTTTTACAGGAACTGAGCCAGATCCCGTTCAAAACCGGGATAGGACGTATTGATGCATTCCGCATCCGTCACTACGGTTTCTCCCTGTGCGCTGAGTCCGGCCACCAGGAAGCTCATGGCGATGCGGTGGTCCCCATAACTGGATAATTCCGTTCCCTTCAGGGGAGTGCCGCCGTGAACAACCATGCCATCATCAAATTCTTCCACATCCACGCCCATGAGCCGGAGGTTGGCGGCCGTGGTGGCAATGCGGTCCGTTTCCTTGACGCGCAATTCGCGGGCGTTTCGGACGATGAAGTCTCCCCGGCCCAGGGCTCCCGCTACGGCCAGGATGGGTATCTCGTCAATGAGGTTGGGTATTTCTTCCGGGAGGAGGCTGGTGCCGTGCAGGGAATCCGAACCGTACACGGTAATATCGCCGTATGGTTCGCCGGCATCTTCCGGAGAAGTGGGCACGATGTCCATTCGCGCGCCCATCCGTTGCAGAGCGCTGATGACGGCGTTCCGCGTCTTGTTCAGCCCCACCTGGCGCAACGTCAGGCGGGACCCCGGACGGCTGGCGGCGGCCACCATCCAGAAGGCTGCGGAGGAAATATCTGCCGGGACTGTCAAATTATGGGCGACGGGGAGAGCCGGCCCGCAGGTTCCGACGGTCAGGCCGTCCACGGTGCAGGGAACGCCGAAATGGCGGAACAGGCGTTCTGTATGGTCGCGGGTGGCGGCCGGCTGGCGCACAGTGGTGGTTCCGTCCGCAAACATGCCCGCCAATAGAATGGCGCTTTTAACCTGGGCGCTGGCCATGGGAAGCGCGTAGGAAATAGGGTGCACCCGCCCGCCGTGAATGCTCAGCGGAGCACAGCCCGGTTTGGTTCCCCGGGCTTCAATCCGCGCTCCCATTTGTTCCAGCGGCTGCATGATGCGGCCCATGGGGCGGGAGCTCAGGGAAGCGTCTCCAAACATTTCCGAATCAAAGGGGCAGGCGGCCAGCATCCCGGCCAGCAGCCTCATGCCCGTACCGGAATTGCCGCAGTCGATGGGCCGTTCAGGAGCCTTGGGGCTCATGGCGACGCCCGTAATTCGGAAGCGGACGGGACCGTATCCCTGCCGTTCTTCCAGCACATCCACTTTGGCGCCCAGCTGCTCCATGGCGCGCAGGGTATTCAGGCAATCTTCACTGCATAGAAAATTATCCACTTCCGTCACTCCTTGCGCCAGGCCTCCCAGAATGGCGGCGCGGTGGGAAATGCTTTTGTCTCCGGGTACGGTCAGTACCCCTTGCAGGGAGGAAATGGAATGGGAATGAAGGTTCATGAGTTTCCGGAAGAACTACCCTGTATCGGCTGCCGAATCAAGCCAATTACGAGACGGGCGGAGGCATCAGGGGACATTCCAGAATGGAGTTGATTTTCCGGGACGGTGGCGTATATTCATGTGCGTTATCGGCTGCATCCCCCTGAAAAGAAGGAGAGAGCTTTTCAGGATCAATGGATCAAGCTGGTTTTCATAGGTAGTAAGTTGGAGCGGCCACGGGAGCAGTCCTGTGGCCGCTTTACCTTATTCAGGGAAGAGGGCGCCCATTGGCTTGAAGAAGGAAGCGGAAGGAAGAAAGAAACAAAATTCTTTCCATGTCTGCTTTGGGCTTTACCGCGAGCCGATGAAAGCGTATGTAGTCCATGCCGATCAGGTTCGGGTGGTCGCTGTTCCGGTCTCCGGACCGGAGTAGAGGAAAGTCCGGACATCACAAGGCAGCGTGTCCCGTGAAAGCGGGAGACGGGAATCTCCCAAGGGTTCCCGGACGGAAAGTGCCACAGAAAACAAACCGCCCGGATGGGGTTCTCCTCATGCCGGGCAAGGGTGAAAAGGGGAGGTAAGAGCTCACCGCTCCGAGGGTGACCAAGGAGGCATGGTAAACCCCGCGCGATGCAAGACAAACAGGGGAAGGGTCGCCTGCCCGCCGGATCCCCGGGTATTAGTCGCATCCGTTTCGTGAAAGCGAACGGGCGCGCGGAACGTCTGACCGCGGTCCGCGTGAGAAAAATGACCGCACAGCCGGCTCTGTCCGGCGGACAAAATCTGGCTTACAGAACCTGGTCGGCTCCTGCTTTTTTACCATGCCGTTTTCCTTCCCTCTTTTCGGGGGAAGAGAAACATCCGGGAATTTGTCCCGTTCCGGGGGCTCTTTGGGGTTGCATGGGCGTTTTAAATGTGTAGAATCCGTCACCTAATTGCAACCCACTATGGAGAAGCTTGTCGTACATGGAGGTTTTACGCTGAGGGGAGCCGTCAATATCAGCGGGTCCAAAAATGCCTCCCTGCCTATTTTGGCCGCATCCCTGCTGACGGATGAGCCTGTAGTGGTGCGCCGGGTTCCGGATGTTTCCGATACCAATTTCATGGTTCAGATCATGGGCCAGCTGGGAGCCTCCGTGGAACGGTCCAGCGGCAATGTGCGCGTGGAAGCCAGGAGTCTGCATTCCGAAGCCGCTTATGAACAGGTACGCAAGATGCGCGCCTCCATCTGCCTGATGGGGCCCTTGATGGCCCGCATGCAGCGGTGCGTGATTCCCCTGCCGGGCGGCTGTGTGATTGGCGACCGTCCTGTGGATCTGCATATCAGGGCCATCCAGGCATTGGGGGCACAGGTGCAGATTGAGCGCGGCAACCTGATTATTGAAGCTCCCAGGGGGTTGAAAGGAGCCACGGTGGATTTGAGCGGCGACCACGGCCCCACCGTTCTGGGAACGGACAACCTGATGATGGCCGCCGTATTGGCGGAAGGCACCACCGTTATTGAATCCGCAGCCTCCGAACCGGAAGTGGTGGATCTGGCGAACTTTTTAATCAAGATGGGCGCCAATATTCAAGGTGCGGGAACGCGCCGGATCGTCATTGAGGGAGTGGAAAAGCTCCGTGGCTGCAACCATACCGTTATCCCGGACCGCATTGAGGCCGGCACCTTTATGGTGGCGGCGGCCATGATGGGGGATGGCGTGACCCTGCGGCGCGTGTGTGAGGAACACATGACTGTGGTGACGGATTTGCTCCGGAAGTGCGGCCACCACGTGGAATTCAACGAGCGGGGGGATACGGTCACCATCATTGCCGGGAAAACGCCCAAATGCGGAGAAATCAAGACTGCCCCGTATCCCGGCTACCCCACGGACATGCAGGCCCAGATGACGGCTCTCTTCGCCACCACGCCGGGCATCTCCGTGGTGAAGGATACTATTTTCCCGCAGCGTTTCATGCACTGCTCCGAACTCAAGCGCATGGGGGCGGACATCAAGGTGGATAACGGCACCGCCGTCATTTCCGGAGTGGAAACGCTCAGCGGCGCCCCCGTCATGGCCTCCGACCTGCGGGCCTCCGCCGCCCTGGTGCTGGCAGCCCTGAAGGCGGAAGGCACTACGGAAATCCACCGCCTGTACCATATTCACCGAGGCTATGAAACGATTGACGAAAAACTCCTGGCCATCGGCGCTGCAGTAGAAAGGCTGCCGGATGACGACAATTAACGCCGTTTTAGGTCCTGATTTTCCTTCATACCGCATTTTTTCTTTACTGTCAGGGCTCCATATGCTATTCACCGAAGTCCTATGAACAAGGCTCAACTGATCGAACTGATTCAAAGCAAGCTGGGTGCTGATACGACCAAGAAGCACGCTGAAGAAGCTCTGGCCGCTGTACTGGAATCCATCAAGGAAGGCGTGAAGGAATCCGGCAAGGTGCAGATCATTGGCTTTGGTACTTTTGCTACCAAGACCCGTGAAGCCCGTACCGGCCGCAACCCGAAGACCGGCAACACGATCAATATTCCCGCCTCCAAGACGGTTGCTTTCAAGGCATCTTCCGCCTTGAAGGACTAAGACGGCAACTCCTTCTCAAGGGAGTACTTTTCTTTCAGCACCCCCGTCCTTTGAGGACAGGGGTGTTTTTTATGTCCCGCTGCGGATGCCCACGGCTTGACCGGATGAATGCCGCCGTCTAGAATGCCGCCATGTCCAGCAGTTTTGGTCAGGTGTTCAGAATTTCTACCTGGGGTGAATCCCATGGAACTGGGGTAGGCGTGGTGATTGATGGTTGCCCGTCCCTCGTCCCGGTGATGGAAGAAGACATTCAGCGGGAGCTGGACCGGCGCAGGCCGGGACAAAGCGACATCGTAACCCCCCGCAGGGAGGAAGACCGCGCGGAAATCCTTTCCGGAGTGCTGGACGGCAAAACCCTGGGAACGCCTATCGCCATCAGTGTTCGGAACAAGGATCACCGCTCTTCCGCCTATGACGAGATGGCCAGCACGTACCGGCCTTCCCATGCGGACTACACATACGACGCTAAATACGGTATTCGCGCCTGGGCAGGGGGGGGCCGGGCCTCCGCACGGGAAACCATCGGCCGCGTCGCAGCCGGAGCCGTGGCCAGGGCTGTACTGAAGCAGGCTTTTCCCGACATGGAGGTCATAGCCTGGGTGGATCAGGTTCACCATGTGAAAGCTTCCGTGGACTGGGAGGCCGTGACGGCTTCCGTTATTGAAAGCAACATCGTTCGTACGGCGGATTCCTCCGCTGCGGAAGCCATGATCGCTGCCATCAAGGAAGCTCGTGACTCCGGAAACTCCTTGGGCGGCGTGGTCAAATGCGTGGTGCGCGGCTGCCCTCCCGGGCTGGGTGACCCGGTCTTTGACAAGCTGGACGCTACGCTAGCCCACGCCATGATGAGCATTCCCGCCACCAAGGCTTTCGCCGTGGGTTCCGGTTTTGAAGCGGCGGGCATGACCGGTCTGGAACATAATGACCCTTTTTACATGCAGGGCCGCCGGGTGCGTACCGCCACCAACCACTCCGGCGGTATTCAGGGAGGCATCTCCAACGGGGAGGACATTCTGATGCGCATCGGCTTCAAGCCTACGGCCACCTTGATGATTGACCAGCAGACGGTCAACAGGGACGGGGAGGATGCCCGGCTCAAGGGCAGGGGACGGCATGATGCCTGCGTACTGCCGCGCGCCGTGCCCATTGTGGAGGCCATGGCCTGGCTCTGCCTGTGCGACCACTACCTGCGCCAACGCTGCCAGAGGGCTTTGTAACAACCGGTTTCACGGCTTCTTTTCCCTCACTCATGGATTCCTCCCTCACATTTTACCTGGTTCTGGGCGCATTGCTGCTGGGTTTCATCGTGCTCGGCATGCTGAAGGGGATGATTAAGATGCTCCTGTTCGGTGCGGCAGTGCTCTCTTCCGTAGCCGCTTACTTCTGGCTATCCAAATACGGTTTCACCTACCTCTCTTTCATCACCAGCGACCCTCGGGAATGGATGGTCACTGTGCTGTCCGTCGGAGGCGCGGCGGCGGTCTTCTTTGTCTTTATGCACGGTCTCTTCTGGTTCAGCGACGTCTTCTCCTGGGGACGGCGCATGGGCTTCGGCGGGGCCAAGGGAATCGTCACGACGGTACTGATGGCGGCAGTCGTATGCTGGGTGGGAGTCATGTGCATCTTCTTTTACGGCTCCATGGCGGAAATGACCCGCGCCCGAGAACTGGCCCTGTACCACATGGACCCCAACCGCACCATTTCCCTCCCTGCCATTTATTCCATCAAAAAGTCCATCATGGACAACCCCCACCTGAGCTGGCTGGAAAAAATATCTCCGGAGCATGATCCGGAACGGCTTTCCCTGGCAAAAATGATCGCCTACCTGGTGACGCTCAGTCCGGAGCTCTCCGACCAGCGGCGCACCCAGCTGGACTGCTATATGCCCCGTTCCCGCATTACCAGCCGCGTGCTAAGCCTGAAAAGCCTGAGCGAAGACCCCGCCATCCGTCTTCTGGTGCAGAAGGGGGATATGCAGGGCTTATACAATGACGTCAAGCTGACCCGCTTTCTGGAAGACCACGATGTCCGTTCCGTCCTGTCCCAACTGGATGTTGATCGTGTGCTGGGCTTTGTCACGGAAATTCGCCGGACGGCCCCAGCCGGAAATGAATACATTCCCGAAGCCACGCCAATTGAGTGATAAACGCGGATTTTTTGTTCCGCCGTAGTGGATTCGTTCCTTTTATCCGCCTTTAATTCAAGAAAAAATCAGGGAATTATCCCCCCCTTGCGCCCGAACCGGAAAAAGAGAGTTCCTGCTTTTTTTAGGAAAAAGCGCTTCCTCCAGGCG
>ERZ1504261.687-NODE-687-length-8127-cov-3.338082_pt1 | contig 8127 bp, 5 predicted proteins | sample MGYA00572327_ERZ1504261 | MGnify/ENA primary metagenome ERZ1504261 (study PRJEB39906, sample SAMEA3182110) | gut metagenome | biome: human; feature: gut; material: Stool; isolation source: human stools | place: Canada | collected 2013-04-23 ... | reverse complement strand
CTAGTACGGTCTCGTGGGCTCGGAGATGTGTATAAGAGACAGGATGCCATCCCGATCCAGCGCTTCTTCCATCAATTCTTTTCGTTTCTTCCGTACGGCATAATAATCAAATTCCTCGCCGTACCAGTCCCCAAGCTGTCTGGGGGCAAAAGGCCTTCCAAGACTGCGCATCGTCAGTGCCTGCTCATCCGTCATCGTGTAGCCGTAAGCCTCCAATGCCTTCGGCCAGAAAATACGGTAATATTTTTCGGTATCGATCAACGTACCGTCCATGTCAAAAATTACTGCCCGGATCATAACTGTCCCTCTGTATCATCCGCCTGCACGGCGTGCTCCGCTTTTTCCTGTCTACGCTTTTTCCTGCGTTTTGCCACCTTTTTCACAAGTAATACGATCAACAGTATCCCTACTGCTACTCCGATGATGCACATTACGATCATCCGGGTATGGCTGCCTTCTGCCTCCGCGATACGGAAGCTGCCGGGTACCTCCATGGTGAACTGTCTGTAGCTGCCGATCACCGTGGATTCCACTTCTCTGTATTCGCCGTCCTGTTCTACCCAGACTACAGTATTGTCGGCATCCTCACAGTAGACACGTAAGGTTGCTTCTCCGGTATAGTCCGGTGCGTCCTCTTTCATGGAGTTGGTCATGGAGACCTTATATGTGTCCCCCTCTATCTGCAGATGCAATGAAGCATTCGGATAGAAGTTACCCTCTGCCATGACCAGAGGTTTGTTGGCATCATTTTTCTCTGCGGAAGCAATGGATGCGGTCCACTCCTCATACTCCGCTTCCAGTACACGATTACCGGTAATATAACTGAAATCATAATCCGGCCATACACCGTAATAGCCTTCCTTCTCCGGCACTTCCGGAATCTGATCTGCAGACAGATAGTCTCCATAATTACATTTATAGGAAGCCACTTCCTCGCCATCTGCCAGGAAAGTGATCGTAAACTGCGAAAAAGCTTCCGGAACTCCATCCTTTGCGCAAAGTTCCTGATAGGACAACGGTGTCGCTCCGCCCTGGTAACCGATGCCGTCTACACCGCCGACGCCGCCTTCTACATAATAATTGCCGTACAGGCTGCCGTCATCACTGACTTTACCTGCAATGCTGCCCTGATTTTCTCCGGACATATCCAGATCATTGTATGCATAGCTGTAAAAAATATCGCAGCCTTCTCCGGCGATACCGCCGATATTATTTTTACCGGTAATCCTGCCCATGCTATAGCAGCTGCGGATCGCATAGTTGGCAGATCCGGCAATACCACCCACATCACTGCCTCCGGTACTTTCAATGGGTGCATAGGATTCACAGGAGATAATTGCTCCGTATTCCGCCTTGCCGACGATACCTCCCACGTTATCTTTTTTACCGGTGATATCACCGAAATTGCGACTGTCTCTTACGACTGCCTTGATGGTCTGCTCCACATCGAAGCTCTCCGTTCCGGTCAAGGTGATGTCATCCTCCGGGTCAAAATCATATTCCGTTGCCACCTGGCCGACAATACCGCCGACATTGGTATCCGCCTCCACCGTACCACGATTTACACACAGTGTGACTTTACCTTTTTGGAAGCTGGAGGTGTCATATAATGCTTCTTCGGTTCTCTCCGGTTCTGCCTCACCAGCCTCAGCATCAGGATCTCCGGGGTTCACTTCCCCCTTGCTGGCGGATTCATCCGAAGTATCCTCCACAGAAATCCCTTCGTATCGGAAGAGATCATCGCGGATCTCGCTGACCAGTCTGCGCAATACCCTCGCCTGATCCATCAGCTCATCCATGTGTGCGTCGGTGTTGTCTGACCCTGCCTGTAATACATCTCCTAACTGACCCAGCTGGTCAAATGCTTTATCCAGGCTCTGCTTCAGTGTATCCAGATTATTCTTAATACCACCACTGCGGTCCGTGGATGCACTAACCATATTATCCAGATGCTTCGTGGCATTTTCACCAAACTTTTTCAGAGCTGCTTTATAACTCTCTGTATCATCCGGTACAGAGAGTGTAATATCACCTCCGCTCAGATCATTGCCGCTCAGCGTGATATCGTGTCTGTTGCCGTTATTTTTATCGTCCTCTGCCTGTTTGTTCAGGTCATTATTCAAAACCTTCAGGTCATTGCTGACACCGTTCAGTTCCTGATTATAAATATACCACAAGTCATTCGTGGTTCCGGTAAGGGAATTTCCCGCGCTATTGGCATCCTTCAGATTCGTACTGATACTTTTGCTCAGCGCGGATGCCTGTCTGCTGTAATTGCTGACATCCTTCTGGGTCGCATCCAGCATATCCAAAAATTTATCGGTCTCGGTATCCAGCTCCTTTAATTTGTCACTGAGATACTGGATCTCCAGAAAAGGCTCCATCTGGCCTACGATACCGCCCACATCTTTTCTGCCCTGCACATAACCTGTATTGGTGCAATTCTGCAGATAACCCTGATGCAGTCTGCCTACGATACCTCCGGTATTGTAACCCACATGCTGATATCCGATGGCTCCGGAATTGGAGCAGTAATAGATCTTACCATCAGAGATGCCTGCGATACCGCCGGTATCCGTATGCGCAGTCACATTGGAAGTACTGTTGATCTGCTCCAGATTGTCCATGGTAATATCATCCAGATCATAGGTCACTTCCGTGCTATAGGTATTGATGCTGCCACTGTTGCTGCAGTTATTTAAGATACCATGATTGTTCCCGACAATACCGCCTGCGGAATGATTGCCAATGACATTTGCGTTGGATTCACATCTGCGGATCTCGCCAGTCTCTTCATTCACACCCGCAATGCCACCGACTTCATTATCGCCGATCACATTACCGGAAAACTTACAATTCTCAATGCTGCCGTAATTCACCCCGACGATGCCGCCGACCTGATTCTGGCTTCCTGAGGGAGATATTTCTCCGCTCACCGTGAGATTACGTACTTTGGCACCTTCCTGCACATAACGGAAAAAACCTGCCGCAGAACCATTCCCCGTAAGCTTTACATTGGAGATTGTAAAACTATTACCATCAAAAATTCCCGCAAATGTTGGGATACTGAATTCACTTTCCATGCTCAGAACGATGTCGTTGCACAGCACTACTTTGATACCTCTGGACCAGCTGTCCAGCACACAGTTCTCCGCAAGCCTGCGCAGATCCTCCTCCGTGCTGATCTCTACAATTGCATAATCCTGCTCCTGCGTGGTGTTGCTATAACCGCTGCCGCCCTTATATTGTTCATAGGTTAACGTCTCTTCCGCATAAGCGGTTGCCGGTGTCTGCAGCAGTAATGCCGCTCCCAGCAGGAAACATAATAATCTCTTACTGTTCATCTTCTGTTCCCTCGCTTTCTGCTGTATTATTCGAAAGCTCCTGTGCTTCCAACCTGGGGGACGCATTCTCCGCTGCATCCTCCCGCTCCATGGTCACGGTATCCTTGGGACGCACCACCGCTCCCATCTCACCGTCGATGACACCGATGAAATCACCTTCCAGCACACCGTTGACATAACCCTTGATATGACCGTTCATTCGGATCCTACCGGCAGAAGGCAGCGGCTTCGCCAAATCACGCTTTAAGGTAAATGCTGTCTTCTGAATAATGATATCTCCGATCAGCAGTGTCTGGGGCAATGCCAGCAGTACCAGTAAAATAGATGTCAGGGTACCACGTCCCAGTGCCAGTCCGATCGCTGCTACCGCTGCATTAGAAGATACATAACTGATAATGAATCCAGCAGCCACCAGCATGGAACCACTGGTAACAATCGTGGGGAACGCCTGGTTCAGCGCCTCGATGGCAGCTTCTTTGATCGGCATGTACGTCTTCAGATCCATATAACGGCTGGTGATAACGATAGCGTAGTCGATCGTCGCACCCATCTGGATGGCGGACACTACCAGATATCCCAGGAAGTATACATTTTCACTCAGCAGATACGGCAGTGAGAAGTTCATCCAGATACTACCCTGAATCGTTACTACCAATAGTACCGGCAAGCCGGCAGACTGGAAAGTGAACAACAGGATGATCATAACGAACAATGCCGTCAGTACAGTGATGATCGTGTTATCTGTTGCGAAAGAATCTCCCAGATCCTTATCACTGGTGGCATTTCCGACTAACAGGATATCATCTATATTATAGAACTTCGCCACGGTATTGCGTATCTGATCCAGCGCTGCGATGGTCTCTTCTCCTTCATAAGGTACATTCAGTTCCAGAACGAAACGGGAATTATCTTCTCCCAACAACTGATCCTTTGCAATCATGATCTTGGAATGTGCGTCCGATAAAGTCTCCTCCAGATCATCATCCAGCGTGATGTTGCCGCTTTCTTTCTGATCATAAATGAACAGGAACATATCGATAAAAGGTACTTCGTAATCGTTGACACCGCTGACCAGAGCACCGTAATCACTCTGATCCAGGGCATATGCCGAATACAGCATATCCGCCACTTCCACATCCAGATCGATCAGCTCTGCAAATTGTCTGGGATTCAGTTTGTCGGTCAGCATGTAACCATCCATAGCTTCAATATTGCCAAGTCCCTGAACGGATTTTACCACATCCAACTTTTCCAGTGCCTTCAGGGTCTGTGCCTCTTTTTCATAATCACCGTTGGGCACAATGACCGCCAGCTGATTCACCATGCCAAATTCCTTATTGACCATGCTGACTGAGAATTTATTCTCGCTCATACTGCTGGATTCCAGTGTATTTACATCATATACATAATTCGCCTTGTTGGACAGAAAAAATGCTGCAATAACACCCACGATCAGTACCGGAGGTACAATGTAACGGGTAGCCACACAGAATTTTCCCACTGCCGTGATCTTCGGTACGAAGCTCTTATGATGCGTGTTGTCAATTGCCTTGGAAAAGGTAAGCAGCAGTCCCGGCAACAGGAAAAATACTGCTACCATACTGAAAATAATGGATTTCGCCAGGATAATACCCATATCGTAACCAATTCTGAACTGCATGAACATCATGGCTACCATACCTGAGATCGTGGTCAGGGAGCTGGAAGAAATCTCCGGGATTGCCTTACTCAAAGCCACGATTACAGCCTCTCTGGCATCCTTGTCCTCATGCTCCTCCATAAAACGGTGTGCCAAAATGATGGCATAGTCTACTGCCAGACCTAACTGCAGCACCACTGCGATAGAGTTCGTCACAAAGCTGATAGTACCGAACCAGTAGTTCGTTCCTTTATTCAAAATAGCTGCCACGATAAATGTGGTCAGATATACCGGGATCTCCGCATAAGTTGTGGAAGTAAATAGCAGCACGGCTACGATAACCACAGCTGCCAGAAGCAGAATGACGATCATATCATTATTCAGGTCATCCGCATCACGCTCTTCCTGACCGATATCCGAAGAATAATAAACATCATAATCAGACAGGGCATCCAGTACCTCAGTCAGATGCTGCTGTGTGGCTTCCGTATCCGCTTCCTCATCAAAAGTGACAGACAATAAAGCCTCCATGTCATGATAATGGTCCTCAGTGTCATCGAAATCCAGCATACTGACACCATCCATTTTTTCCACCTGATCCGCCAGCTTCTGTGCCTCATCAAAAGTCACATTACAGATCAGGATCCGGGCGGAACCGTAGGTCGTAAACTCCGAATCCATCAGATCCAGTCCCCTTCTGGTCTCTGTCGTATCCGGCAGATATGTGGTCAGGTCATTATTTACTTTGACCTTATTCATGGATAATACGCAAAATATGCATAAAACAATAAAGATCAGATAGAATCCTTTTCGTTTATCTACGATAAGTGTGGCAAGTTTCATCATAAAGGAGTTATCTTTTTTGTCTTTTTCTGTGTTGTCTGCTGCCATAGTTTCCTCCTGCTGTGTCTCTCTTTGTACCCTTATGTATCTGATTTTTCTATTCTTAGTTTAAGAGTTTTTCCCGCTTCTGTAAAGCCTTACTACAAAAATAAAAAATTGTATTACTGTCATCTAATAAACTTGTGTTGATTTTCTAACACAAGCAAAATATAATAATAGGGAAGAAAAAGCAAGCCACAAATTGTGTTGATATGTCTGTTTTTGAACATTGTATTGACGTGTGTTCATTGTTTTAGAAAAAATTCAGATTTGCATTAGATACGTATTAGATCTTATCTATAAAAAGTGATTTCTGTTTATTTTTCGGAAAAGATGGAGGATTGACGTATGGAAAAAATGGATCGCCGCGTGCGCAAGACCCGTGCCCTGTTGCTGCAGGGATTAGTCAAAATGATGGAAAACCACGATATTCAGGATATTTCCGTCAAAGAACTCACAGAGCTGGTAGATATCAATCGCGGAACCTTCTATCTGCATTATGATGATATCTACGATATGCTCCATAAAGTGGAAGATGAAATGTTCCGGGAGTTCAACGAGATCATGGAGCAGGAACCGCTAGGTACTCCCACATTGTCCTCTGACGGTCTTCTGTTAGAGTTCTTCCGCTTCTTAGACCGCCACAGAGATCTCGCCAGAGTCATGATCGGTCCTCATGGAGATCTCACCTTCGTTAACCGCCTGAAGGACCAGATCAAAAAGCGCACTCTCCGATTTCTGGAAAGTGCGCAATCCGATGCTAATTATGAATATCTCTGTTCCTTCATCATTACCGGTTGTGTCGGTGTCGTAGAGACCTGGCTGAAAGAAGCCACTCCCCAGTCTCCGGAAGAAATGGCAGAGATTCTTGGAAACATGCTTGTGCGTCAGCTTACTTTTGCTCCGGAGCCTGCATAGACCGTCCCGGCTGTGTCGGCTCCGGCATGCCTACACTTAAAGAAGTCACGACCTCGCCATCCAGGAAGAAAGATACGGTATCACCTACCTGGAGGTCATCCAGCGTGGCATCCGCCCCGTCAATCGTGATGATCGTATCAGCATTGACCGTAATAGTCATAGTGTCACCGCTGAGGGTTAAGGTCATCTCATCTAACATATCTTTCTCGGGTTTCTGACCGTCCGGAGCTTCTCCAGTAGGTTTTTCGCCGTCCGGTGCCTGAGCATCAGACTTTTCCCCACTGGGTACCTCACCAGCGGGTGCATCTCCATTAGGAGTGCCTCCGTTGCCGTCTGGTGCCTGTCCGTCAGGCTTATCGCCTCTAGGTGCTTCGCCGCTGGGGCCTTCTCCAATAGATGCTTCCCCATCCGGGGTTTCCGGCTTCTCTGCCAGTGCAATGGAGATCACATTGCCGTCAATGGCTGTGATCTGACCAAGATAAGATTCCACCTTCTCTTCACCTGATTCTGTTTCCGTACTTTGCTCCACCGTGCTCTGTTCCGTCGTGCCCTCCGGTGCGATCGTCTCCTTCTGTTCTGCTGATTCACTTGCTGCGCTCTCCGTGCCCGTAGATGTTGTTCCTCCGCATGCTGTAAATCCGGTCGTCACCATGGCAGCAGTCAACACTGCGCACATTACTTTTGTGTTCACCTGGGGTAAATTCCATCTTCTCATCTTCTCATTCCTCCTGTTCCATTCATTCCTTAAAAAACTTGTGAATATTTACTTCCCCTTATCTGCCTCTTATGATAAAGGTCATCTGCGAAGGAATTGTGAGAAAAATGTGGTGATTCTGTGAATTTTTCAGGCATGACATTTCTGTCATGTGTACTATGTTGGAAGTGTCAGCTTACGTGTCGATTCTTCCGTTTTGTTGTAAATATCGAAGAAATGCGGTACAGCCTTCCAGGACATCATTGTAGGTCGTCCCAAACTCTCCCGTGTACCATGGATCCGATATATCCCGTTCCGAGCCGGCATAAGATAAAAGCCTGACTACTTTCCCATCCGGATCTCCGCCGAATATCCGCAGCATGTTGCGGATATTCGCACTGTCCATACCGATCAGATAATCATATTCCGCATAATCCGCCTTCGTTACCTGCCTGGCCCGCTTCCCCTCACAGGAGATCCCGTGCCTGGCAAGCTCCGCCTTCGCCGGCGGATAGACCGGGTTCCCGATGCCGTTCCAGATCTCCTCCGTGCTGGTGGCAGCGGAAGCAATCTGGAAGTGATCGGCGAGATTCGCGTCGGATACCAATTTTTTCATAACAAATTCTGCCATGGGGGAACGACAGATGTTG
>ERZ1504261.682-NODE-682-length-8169-cov-4.857653_pt1 | contig 8169 bp, 6 predicted proteins | sample MGYA00572327_ERZ1504261 | MGnify/ENA primary metagenome ERZ1504261 (study PRJEB39906, sample SAMEA3182110) | gut metagenome | biome: human; feature: gut; material: Stool; isolation source: human stools | place: Canada | collected 2013-04-23 ... | reverse complement strand
CAATGACAACAGCCCCGTGCGGAATTGATCCGCACGGGCTGTTACAGGTTTTACAGAACTTTATTCAGGAAGGTGACGAGCCGGGGGCTTTCCGGGTGGGAGAACAGCTCGTGGGAGGGCTTATCCTCGCCGATGACGCCGCCGTCCAGGAAAATGGTACGGCTGCTGACCTCCCGGGCGAAGCGCATCTCGTGAGTCACCACGATCATGGTCATACCGCTCTCCGCCAGATCCTTCATCACGTCCAGCACCTCACCGATCATCTCCGGGTCCAGAGCACTGGTAGGCTCGTCGAACAGCATGACCTCCGGGTCCATCATCAGGGAACGCACAATGGCGATCCGCTGCTTCTGGCCGCCGGAAAGCTGGCTGGGATAGGCGTCGGCCCGGTCGGCCAGACCCACCTTTGCCAAAAGCTCCAAGGCCTTCTCCTGTGCGTCGGACTGGGACATCCCCTTAATGCGCACCGGGGCAGCGGTGAGGTTGTGCATCACGTCCATGTTGCTGAACAGGTTGAACTGCTGGAATACCATGCCCATCCGCTGACGGCAGTGGTCGATGGCCTTGCCCTTGATGGTGCAGATGTCCGTGCCGTCAAAGAGGATCTGGCCGGAGGTGGGCTGCTCCAGCAGATTCAGGCAGCGGAGGAAGGTGGACTTGCCGCCGCCGCTGGGACCGATGATGGAGACCACCTCATTTTCGTGGAAGGTGGTGCTGATCCCCTTGAGGACCTCCAGCTTGTGGAATTTTTTTTGCAGGTCCACAACCTTCAGAATTTCACGCTTATTTTCCATGGGACAGCTTCCTTTCCGCCAGAGACACCGCCCGGCCGCTGACGAAGGTCAGCACGAAGTAGCACAGCGCCGCCACAGCCAGACATTCCAGATTCTTGTAGGTCACGGCGATCACGTCATTGGTGCGGAACATCAGGTCGGCAATGCCGATCACGGAGACGATGGAGGATTCCTTGATGACGGTGACGAATTCGTTGCCCAGCGCCGGGAGAATATTGCGGATAGCTTGAGGGAGGACCACCAGCCGCATGGCCTCGCCGCTGCTGAAGCCAACGCTCCGGGCAGCCTCCATCTGCCCGCCGTCCACAGCCTGAATACCGGAACGGATGATCTCCGCCACATAGGCACAGCTGTTCATGCTCATAGCCACGATACCGGCGGCAAACCGGGAGAAGTTGGGAATCCAGGGAATGTTAGGAATGGTAATGCCGATCATAGGCAGACCGTAGAAGATAAACATGAGCTGCACCATCAGCGGCGTTCCGCGGACAAACTCGATGTACGCCACCGCGATCCACCGCAGGGGAGGGATGCGGCACATCCGCAGAGAGGCCATCAGGGTGCCCAGTATCGCGCCGAACAGAACGGAGAAGGCGGCGATGATGAGCGTGTTGACGATGCCTTCGGTGAAAAAGCTGTTGTAGCGTTCTATCAGCTTTGCCATGGTTTCCAAAAAGGCCATGGGAGAATTCCTCCTTGTTTGTGTGCCGGTATCCGGCAAATATCAGGCGGGCACGCGAGGAACCAGAGTTGGTTCCCCGCGCGTCCGTGCTTGGTTCTAATCAGAATCGGTATTTATTTTACAGACCCATGCTGGCTGCCAGCTCCACAGCCTCGTCATAAGCCTTCAGGTAGCTGCCGTCGTTGACCACCTGATTGATGACGGTGTTGACTTCTGCCAGCAGATCCTCGCTGCCCTTGGCGGCCACAACGGCCTTGCCGAAGGAGGCTTCCTCAGAGGTGAAGGCGAAGTTGGAGACTTCCAGACCGCCGTTGCTGGTGGCGATCAGAGATTCGCCCACAGCCTGATCCACCACCAGGCCGGCGATGTTGCCGTTCTGGACTTCCAGCGCCAGAGCAGGATACTTTTCCAGCTCGAACAGTTCGCTGTCAGGCAGAGCGGTCTGGATCAGCTGAGACTGGATGGTGCCCTTCTGCGCGCCGACCTTCTGGCCTGCCAGAGATTCCTTGGTGGAATACAGGTCCGCGTTGCCTGCCTTTACAATGAGAAGCTGAGCACTTTTCTCATACAGATCGCTGAAGTCGATCTCCTCGGCTCTCTCAGGGGTCTTGGTGAAAGCGGCAATGCCGATGTCCACCTGACCGGACTTCACGGCGGGGATGATGCCGTCAAAGGACATATCCACCACTTCCAGTTCCACACCCAGATGATCGGCGATCTGCTGGGCCAGCCACATATCGCAGCCTGCGAAGTTAGCATTCAGATCCTTGAACTCGTAGGGAGCGTACTGGGCTTCCGTACCGACTACCAGCTTGCCGCTGGTCTTGACCTTTTCCAGCAGACTTGCCGCTGCGGCCGGTTCCGCCGGGGTTTCCTCAGCCGGGGTGCTGTCCGCCGGAGCGGAATCTTCAGTTTTGCTGCCGCAGCCGGTCAGCAGAGACAGCGTCATCATGGCACCCAGCGCCAGAGACAAGAGCTTTTTCCATGTATTCTTTTTCATATGATCCTCCAAATCCTGAGTGATTATTGAATCAACTCTGTTTATACGTATGATTATACGCAATATTCAGCTAAAATCAATAGGCAAACTGTATATAATCGGAAACTTGCTGAATGAATATTTATAAATATTCACAACATGCGAATAAATTGCCGTCAGAAGGACAGGCCCTCCATCCGGTCAAAGGCTTCCTTCAGGCGGTCCAGCCCCACCGTACACGCAATGCGGAAATGTCCGGCGCCGGTGCTGCCGAACAGCGTGCCGGGTGTGACCAGAACGTGTGCCCGTTCCAGAAGCGCCTGACAGAAGTCCTCGGCGCTGAGGCCGGTTTTCTCAATGCCGGGGAAGAGGTAGAAGGTGCCCTTGGGCCGTACCAGACTGAGGTAGGGGATCTGCTCCATCCGGTCCGCCGCGTAGAAAATGCGGTCCCGGTAGGCCAGAACGTATTTCTCACGAATGGTCTGCCGGATCGCCAGCGCCTGTATGGCGGCCCGCTGGGAAATGGAGGGGGCCGTATAGATCAGGGAATTGTTGATGTTGCTCATGACCTCCAGTATCTCCGGCTCCGCGATGGCTACGCCCACCCGCCAGCCGGTCATGAGAAAATTCTTGGAAAAGCTGTTCAGGGTGATGACTCGGTGGGCAAGCCCCGGGATCGTGCGGAGGGGGATGAAGTCCCCCTCATAGAGGTAGGTGGTATAGATCTCATCCGCCGCGATCAGCAGGTCATGCTCCTCCGCCACCCGGCCCAGCAGCTCCAGCGTGGAGCGGTCATAGCCCATGCCGGTGGGGTTGCAGGGATTGTTGAACACGATAAGCTTGGTACGGGGGGTGATGGCCGCCCGGAGACGGGCTTCGTCAATGGCCCACGCCTCATTAGCATAGGTGGGGACCTCCACGCACACACCGCCGGCCAGTTCCGCCTGGGTGCGGTAGAGGGAGAAGTAGGGGGAAAAGACGATGACCTCGTCACCGGGGTCCAGAACGGACAGCATCACCAGTGCCATTCCCATGCTGCTGGAAGCGGTGACCAGAACGTGATCCGGGGAGAGGGGCTGCTTGAAATCCGTCTGCCATGCGTCACAGACGGAGCGGATCAGCTCCGGATCACCCTTCGGATCTCCATAGTGGGTGTATCCGGCCTTGGCTTCCCGGAAGGCGGTGTCGATGATGGCGTCATCGGTGATAAAGTCCGTGTCGCCGATGCTGAGATCAATGATATCCGAATACCGGGCCAGCGCGTCGGTGTCCAGACTCAGTCCGGCGTCGGAATTCTGAAATCGCTTGGCGATATATGATTTTACAGGTCTCATAGCGTTTCTCCTTTCACCCGGGGGATCACGGTGGACCCGTTGGGAATGATATAGGTGGATTTTCCGTCCAGTTCCGCGGCTTTCAGTAAGGCGTCCATATCGGAAAAGGCGTGAATGCCCATGGGGGCAACGGTCTGGGGATCAATGGAGGAATACATGAAAATGCGGTACCGCTGGGCCTGCTCACAGTTCAGGAAGAAGATGTAGCCCGCCACGGTGAAGGCCTCCCGCAGACGCTGTTCAATGGTGCCGTCCTGTAAATTCTTGCTCCAGTCGAAGTACTCGGCGGGGCCGCCGCCCTCCGGCGCTTCGATCATCAGAACCAGCGTACCGCCGGGCTTCAACGCGGATTCCACATTGTCAATGGTCTTGGTGCCCTGATAGAGGGAGATGTCCTTGGGAAAGCCGCCGCAGCTGGTGACCACGGCGTCTGCCCGGCAGGGAATATCCACCCGGTAAATGTCATCCACGGCAGTACAGGCCCGCTCCCAGGAGGTCAGGTAGTGGCCGGAGAAGATATACGAGAGCTTCATGTCGGCGTTCATCACCAGATTCACCATGAAGAGGTTGTTCACCAGTGACGCCGCCTCGCACATATCCTCGTGCAGCGGGTTTCCCGCCAACACACCGTTTCCGATGGCGGGATTGGTGCGGAGCTTGGTGCTGTCCAGCGAATAGGCGTGGTTGTGGCGGATGGTCTCCAAGCCGCTGATGCCGGGGAGGATGCTCTTCCGTCCGCCGCCGAAGCCGGCCATCACATGATGGGTGGCGGCGCCTAAGCAGACCACCAGATCCGCTTCTGCGGCAGTGCGGTCGATCCACACAGGTGTCTCATGGGGCGTAGTGCCCAGATAGGCAAGATCCTTGGCCTCGCAGTCGTGATTCTTCACACGGACCCGGTTATAGACCCCGTCGGTGACCAGTGTCCGCAGTTCCTGCTCATCGCCGCCGATGTGAGTGCCGTTGGCCACCACGATGGTCAGATGCTCCGGCTGTACGCCGCATTCGTCGATGAGATAGTCAACGAGATGGGGAATCACCAGATCCTGCCGCATCCAGAATCGGGTCATGTCACTGATCACCAGCGCCACCCGATCTCCGGGGCGGACCCGCTGGCGCAGAGGCGCGCTGTCGATGGGCTGCTCCAGCGAGGCGAACAGGGCAGAACGGATGTCGCTGATGGGCGGCGTCTCTGTTCCATGCAGCTCCGCCAGAATATCCGCTTCGTTCAGGGAAAGGGACACAGACCCATGTCCATATTTAAAGTTGTAGGTTTTCATAAGCAGCCTCCTATGAAGACACATGAATAATAATTCATTATACACGTCAAAATTGAATGTTCAATAACCAATCTGCCGCCGCTTTACCAAAATTCGGCGTTGTTCAGCGGAGGACTTTTGTGTTTTTTTGACAAGGGAGGGCAAAGATAAAAACCGCCCGCCCGGAAATCCAGACGGGCGGCTGGATCAGCGGCACAGATAAGCGTCAATATCAAAGGGCTGCAATGCAGTAGTGGATTTCAGGTATAAGGGGTGGTGAGGATGGCCGGATTTCAGAAGCGGCCCGGCGGTGAACCATTGAGCGTTTGCGGCCTGACCGTCAGCGGCGAAATCCCGCATACAGTCCATGAGGTAATCCCGCTTTTCGATGATGTTCCCCCAGGCGGCCCAGATAGCAGGGGTCTCCGAAAGGGAGAGAAGATAGCGGAAGGCTTTCCGGTTCTCTTCGTGGAGAGCGCTGTTGCACACCCGCTCCATATCGTCCGGCCGGGTGGCCCGCTGGGCGTAGACATTGAACATGAGAAAGCTGTCATAGCCGTTGTTCAGGGCGATGCGCTGGGCGGACTGCAGGGTGGGGTCCAGCGCGTCCGGCGCGGCGGTGGAGGGGTTGATCCCCACGCAGATCAGAGGCTTTTGGCCCCGGGTGCCTAAAATGTAACGGTATTCGGAATAGGTGTTGGGCACATAGAGCCAGCGGCTCACATCGTAATCCGGGGAGGGGCGCAGGGCGGCGTCCAGCGCCGGATCAAACAGCTCGAGGGCCACGGTATCCGTGGTGCCCTGTGGAATATGGGGCATGACGATCACTCCTGTATGTCAGAATTCATAGCGAAGCCATTGTAGCATGGCGGCGAAAAAAAGGCAATCGGGTCTGTTTTTGGCGGCGGCGTTGTGATAGAATGGAAAAAAACAAACTGTGGGAGGTCACTATGCTGACGATCTTGATCGGCCGTGCCAAAACGGGAAAATCGGATACCATGCTGCGGCGGATGGCGGAGCTTGGAGAGAGCAGCCAGCAGATCCTGCTGGTGCCGGAGCACGCCTCCCATCAGGCGGAGGTGGACGTGTGCAGCGCCTGCGGCGATACCGCCAGCCGTCATGCCGAGGTGCTGAGCTTTCGGCGGCTGGGCGAGCGGGTGCTGAGCATCACCGGCGGCATCGCGGACGTGACGCTGGATAACGGCGGCAAGCTGCTGACCCTCCAGCGGGCGCTGCTGGAAACGGCCCCTCAGATGACCGTGTATCGGAAGCCCTCGCAGAAGGTGGGCTTTCTGGAACAGATGCTGGCGCTGTTCGACGAGCTGCGAAGCTACGAGGTGACCCCGGAGATCCTGTACCAGCAGGCGCAGGACATAGACGGCGCCACCCACGACAAGCTGACGGATCTGAGTCTGCTCTACGCCGCCTATGAGGCCCGGCTCCGCCGTCCCGGTCTGGACGCACGGGACCGGATGACCAAGCTCTGCGACCATTTGGAGGAGTCCGGGTATGTGCGGGACAAGGACATTTTCATCGACGGCTTCACCTATTTCAACGCGCAGGAGCGGCGGGCGCTGGCGATTTTTCTGCGGCAGGCCCGGTCTGTCACGGTCACGCTGTTAGGGGAGGTCAACAGCCGGGAGGAGATCTTTGAACCCACGCTGAAAACCATGTCCATGCTGGAGCGGTTGGCCGCTTCTGAGGGGAAACCTGTAAAGCTACTATCCTTAACAAATGAGGACCCGTCAGCACTTGGACATTTGGAGCACCATTTCTTCGGGGAGAATCTGCTCTATGAGGGCGACAGCGCCGCCATCCGGCTCCGGGAGGCCGCCACTGTCTATTCCGAGGTGGAGCAGACCGCCGCCGACATCCGCCGTCTGCTGGCGGCGGGGAAGTGCCGCTGTCGGGACATCACCGTGGCGGCCCGGAATATGACGGAGTACGCCGGGACCATCGAAACGGTGTTCGAGCGGTACGGGATCCCGGTGTATCTCAGCCGCCGCAGCGACATTCTGGAAAAGCCGGTGCTGAGCCTGCTGACCGGCGTGCTGTCCTCCATCTCCAACGGCTATGAGTACGAGGATATGTTCCGCTGGCTGAAAACCGGTTTGGCGGGCCTGACGGCAGAAGAATGTGACCTGCTGGAAAACTATGTTCTGAAATGGGACATCCACGGCCAGACATGGCTCCGGGACGAGGACTGGACGGAAAACCCGGACGGCTACGGCGCGCCGTGGAATGACCGGCGGCAGGCCGTGCTGACGCAGGTAAATCAACTGCGCCGCCGGGTGCGGGAACCGCTGGAGCGTCTGGCGGCGGGCTTGAAGGCCGGGGAGACGGCCCGGGACTATGTAGAGGCCCTGTACGGTTTCATGGAGGAGCTGAAACTGGAAACGGCCCTGACGGAGCGGATGCATGCGCAGGCGGAGGCGGGCCGGATGCAGGAGGCGGAGGAGACCGCTCAGCTTTGGGAGATCCTCTGCGGTGTGCTGGATCAGTTTGTGGAAATTTTAGGGGAAGAACACTTGGAACAGAGCGAGTTTGAGCGGCTGTTCCGACTGGTGCTGACCCAGTACAGCGTGGGTACCATCCCGGTGGCTTTGGATCAGGTGTCCGTCAGTGAGATCACCCGGAATGACCGGCATACCACAAGCTACCTCTTTTTGCTGGGAGCCAATGACCACGTGCTGCCGGACCCCGGTCAGAGCGGCGGCCTGCTGAACGAGGATGACCGTCAGGCGCTGGCCCTCCGGGGCGTCGAGCTGGCCCCCACCGGCATGGAACGGATGGGCATTGAACTGCAAAACCTCTACGCCGCGCTTGCCCAGCCCACGGCGGGCCTGACGGTGAGCTATCCGGTGACGGATGTTTCCGGCAGCGAACTGCGCCCCGCGTTTGTGGTGGAGCGGCTGCGGAAACTGTTCCCGGAGCTGTGTGTGGAACACGAGCGAGCTGACAAGGCATATCGCCTGTCAGCCGTTGAACCTGCGCTGGAAATGGCGGGACAGGACCCCGACGGCCCCCTGTGGCGATATTTTCAGCAGGAGCCGGACTGTGCCCGGCATTTAAGCGCCATGGAGCGGGCCGCCGCGGCCCGACGGGGCAGTCTGTCTCCCGC
>ERZ1504261.670-NODE-670-length-8269-cov-2.829316_pt1 | contig 8269 bp, 10 predicted proteins | sample MGYA00572327_ERZ1504261 | MGnify/ENA primary metagenome ERZ1504261 (study PRJEB39906, sample SAMEA3182110) | gut metagenome | biome: human; feature: gut; material: Stool; isolation source: human stools | place: Canada | collected 2013-04-23 ... | reverse complement strand
GCAGGAAAGGCTTTCAAAGACGCCATCCAGTAATTTGAAAACCCATAGAGAGGCTCTTACGGTATTGATCCGTAAGTGCTTCTTTTTTAGCTAATCTCATAACGCCCCAACGCAACTGTCGTTTAATTGCGGCAAATTCGCCACAAATAAAATGCAGTTTCTGCTTTCTATTGCTGATAATTTGTACGAACCTGTTGTTGGTTACCAAACCTCCTCGTAAGTATTGATATAGATTACTTCACAGGAGGAATGCAAAATGAAAAGTTGCCAGTATAAGAGTTCCGATGAGCTCCCCCTTATCCTCAATGTTCAAGAGGTGTCCAATTTCCTCGGCCTCGGGCTGTCTCAGGTCTATGAGCTTGTGAAGCGCATCGACTTTCCTGCCTTCAAAGTTGGAAGTCGTATCTTCGTGCCGAAAGACAAATTCCTTACCTGGCTAAATGTGCAAACAGAAGAGAAGGACTCTCTCTTCTATACGGAGTGACAAGGATGGACGATAGTAAGATGCCGCGAATCCGGCGCAAAGAAGATCTTCCGGATGTGATGACGATGCCGCTCGTTGCAAAGGCCCTCGGATGCAGTCTTACGGTTGCATATAGACTTCTAAAGAGAGATGACTTTCCCCATACGGTAAGTGGTCAAAGGGTCTATATTGACAAAGGAAAATTTCTCTCGTGGCTTGATGCTCAGACGCAAATGGAAAAGAGAGATCATTATGGCTGGTAGGCAAAGAGCGAATGGCGAAGGCAGCATTCGAGAAAGATACCCCGGCTGTTGGGAAGGTCGATATACTGCCGGCTACGATATTCTAACGGGAAAGCGTATTCAAAAGGGCGTTTTTGCTAAGACACGAAAAGAATGCGCAGCGAAGCTGGCACGAGCCATCCAACAGGATACAGGGCCTTATTATCGCAAGGGCAAAGGATATGATTCACAGCCCCTTTCTACATGGATTCGGCTTTGGTTTGATTCCTACACAAAGCCAAATCTTCGTCCCAGCTCAGCAGATGGTTATAGGAGCATGATCGAGAACCATATCATCCCGGTTTTGGGCCATATCCAGCTTTCAAAGCTCAGCTCAATCCAGATTCAGCGCTTCTACAATGATCTGCACACACAGGGCCGCTTAGACAACCATGGAAATCGGAAATATGAGCCATTGTCTGCAAGCACCGTGAAGCACATTCATGCGGTATTGAGCGGCGCTCTGAAACAGGCAGTTAAGGAGCGGATTATTCCCTTCAACCCTTGCGATAACTGCAAAATCCCAAAGCGTGAAAAGAAAGAAATGCACGTCCTGCCGCAGGACAAGATAGGTGCATATCTAGATGAGGCAAAGCGACTTGGGGTCTATGCACTTTTCTATTTGGAATTGACAAGTGGGCTTCGACGGGGAGAATTACTTGGCCTGGAGTGGGCCGACTTGAATCCGGAAACACGAATGCTGACGGTTAACAAGCAGCTCACTCGTTCTGGGGGAGAGTTGTGCATTTCTGTACCGAAGACTGAGAATTCGATTCGAACAATAGCTCTTCCGGAGAATACTGTTGCTTTGCTCATAGATGAGCACAACAAGCATCCGGATAGTCCCCTCATGTTTTGGTGTCCAAGAACTAATGGTTACTGGAGTCCGGACTCTCTTCGACATTTACACAAACAAATGCTCGCCGCTGCCGGAGTGGATGAAAGCGTTCGCTTTCATGACTTGAGACATACATTTTCGACCTTAGCAATTCAGAGCGGCGTAGATGCAAAAACGGTCGCTGGCATGCTCGGCCACTATAGTGCCGCATTCACGCTGGACACTTACACGCATGTGACAGAACAAATGAAGCGAGGCGCGGCTGAAAAGATCGGCGTTTTTATGAACGCAAGTGTCAATGTGCAGGTTAATGTCGTTCACTCACCGAGTGCGGTAGTGCGTGGTGATTATGAATCGGATCTGGCTAACTGCCTAAACCCGTCGAATTCGACGGATTTAGATCCAACATCACAGTAGACATTGAACAAGGAAAAGGGACTCTGAAATCAGCAATTTCAGAGTCCCTTTTTTCGTTGGTCCGAGTAGTGCGACTCGAACGCACGGTCTCCTGGTCCCAAACCAGGCGCGATACCAACTTCGCTATACCCGGATGCATTATATTATTATAACAGGTCAAAATGCGCATGTCCAGTCCTCTATATAGCTTTTTGTATTTTATGGAATCCTGCGCTCTAAACGCCATTGAGTGCGTCTTGCACAGATTAAATCTGCTATGTTAGGGTCAGGGCTGTTTCGACCTTTTGTAATTGCGCTGGAGTGTACTCTGTATAAAGGGATGCCTCTATTGTATTCCCATCTTCATCAAAGAATTCAACGGTAAATGCTTTGCCGTTACCGAGTACATCGACAATGGTTCCTTCAGTCCCTGCTTTGACCCCAGTTTCGGGATCATCATTTTTCAAGGTAACGGTATCGAAAAGCTTCAACATGGTTATTTCCTCACAGTCAAAACGAGTATGCGGGGATCACATATTTGCTCCATGCAGCAGCCTGCTCCATACACTGCTGATAGTCCGTTCGCAGTTCATCCGTCAGAGCATAGACCAGCCGCTTCACAACAACCTTATTCTCTGCAATCGGTCGGAATTTGAGGCTAATAAGGTATTCTTGTCCATCGCTGCACTGTGATAGAGACAGGAGATTTGTACCCGTCTTTCGGATCCAGTTTTCTCCCCAGACGATCTCGCCGCAATGTGGACACTCGAAGGATACAACGTAATCATCGCTCAGAGCATCGCCAATATCGGCATAGGGCTCTTCAAACTCGTAACTCTCAACGATGCCATTTCTATTCTCTACGGTCTCCTTGTACTCGTTCAGCCCCCTTATGAGGTCTAAATGTGTACAGAGAAGCGCTGTGCTCCTTGCGTCATTTAGGGCATCGTGGGAATCAAATGCAACCTCGCCGACGATCGCCAATGCATTGGGCAATGCGTATTGCTTTGTATCGTGTGTAACTTGATCCACAAAGATGTTCTGTAGATTGAAACACGGGGGCATAAAGCTGGTATCAATATTATGGAGATCCATATTCTTTCGCAAAATACGAAGATCTTCCGTCCCCCAGACCAGGAACACAAAGTCATCGCCACACCAATCGCAGAAAGAATTAAACACCGTATGGAACCCTTTCCCTTTTTGTAAATCCCGATTGGAAAGTTTAGTGATCTCCGCAACCTTGGGGTGAAGCTCTGTATAGTACTGAGGCGCAATCCGTTCATTGAAGGAGTCTACCACTTCAAGAGTCTGATTTAGCTTGATTGCTCCGATCTGAATAATCTCACCTGTCAAGAAAACCGGATCTTTGACCATCTCAGAAAAGGTAAGCGCCTGATTCCACTCCATATCCATGACAATGTACTCCACGGCAATTGCTCCTTCTTTCGTTCGATTGTAATCATCATAGAGCTGTCGGTGTCCAAAAGAACGGACAATGCGAATTATCCCTATTGGCACCTTGAATACAGATGATTATCAAATTACCTGCAAACAAAAAAAGCCCCTTTCGGGACTTGTGATTTACACGAAAAAGATGAGCCTTGACCACCAGCAAAAGCAGTCAAGGCTCATCTTTCGTTCTTAGTATCTAACATCAATTTAACCTCGCTTTCTTGAGTTGAGAGGGAGTTAGCTGTACATTGGACTCACCCTTTCTGTACCTATAAGATAGCATAGGATAGACAAAAAATCAATGCAGGAAAGACACAACTTATCTTCCAAAAAACTAGTCATTACAATGAAATGTGGCGCGAATGTGCAAGACCAGATTGACATCTCTGCGCGATTACTGTATCATTAAATTGTTGAGGGCTTTCACACATGTAGTGAAAGCCCTCATTTTTCTGTTATTGACTGAATCCTCTGGCTGCATACAATGCCTGCTTTTGAATTCGATTTCTCATGAGTTGCCGAAACGTAATGGGTGCCACGACCTCAAGGACTGGCCCGAAGGACAATACGCGGATCAGCAACTCTGTTTCATCATCTTGGTCATATCGGAGTGTGATTCGATATAGCCGCTCGTCCAGCTTCTGCGTCTCCTTTTCAAAATGGGAGAAATGCAATAGGACACGCTCCAAGCCATTGCGCTCATCATGGAGAAGTAGCGTAAGTGCTTTGAGGGGTCCTTTCGGCACGGTCACAGCGCCTGGATCATATTCTTCCAGCAGCTCGCAGGAACGAATACGGGCCATGTTGATCGTGTTCATCCTCCGCATCCCCGTCACTAAGATCCGGAATTTATCGTCCTTCTCCGAATACTCCAAGCGGTACGGATTGCAGACAAAAGAATGGCGGACTCCAGTATGTCCGTGGAATCGAATTCGCATCTTCCGATTCTCATGGATCGCTCGCAATACCATGCGAAAGCAATGAACATAATTGGGATCGGAATAGGGATCTCCGTCTGCGTACTGGTCAAACCGGACGAAGGTATCCTGGGTATATAACGGTTCCACGTCTTCGAGACCTCTCATGTCTGGATCGAATAAAGCGATCCTCGGATCTGAGAGAAGGGCCTTCAGCCATCGCTTTTGCAAAGTGGTTAAAGGCATTGTCGGCTTTCCTCGCAGCACCATATGGTAGCCGCTGTCCAGTAACGGCCATGCTCCGGACTGCAAGGCGGCAGGAATGGACAGTACACTTTCTGCAAACGCTTTTTCCTGCACGATAGCAGTCAGTTTGCCAGTTGTCAGTGTATTTTCCGCAGCCTCGGACAATACAGCGGCAACGACATTGAAGTAGCTGCCGTAGATCTCACTAAACAGCATCTGTCTCACCCCCATAAATGGCTTCCATGTGCCTGAGATCATCATTGAAGGTTTTAACAACAAATTTGTTGCTGCATTGAAGGTCTACTATGCGACCGATGAAGGTTCGAATCCACGGCAGCATCTCCGAAGCGTCATAAACATCGGCGATAAAACGGCAGGTCTGATCGTCCAAGAGCTCTATGCGGCCGTGGCGCTTTTCGCGATCCAGTCGATGAAGAATGAATTCCTCACCGGGACCGAAGTGGATCGTCATCTCAATATGATCCAGGTTATAGTCCGGGCCAGTCGAAACGCCCCAGAGATGCTCATCGAATTTCTGCTGGAAACCTAAGTACTTTTCATACTGCTTTTCAACGCTTCCGGCTGTGACTTTCTTGATCGCGTCCAAGCGGAAGAATATCAGGTGCCTGCCACGGTAGTGGTAGCCGAGGAGATATTGCCTGCCGGATTGCGTGCTGCTGTAGATCTTTAGCGGGCAGACAGTTCGTTGGTAGTCGCGCCCATTGCGCAAGCTGCAGATAGAGAGCTCCACTCCTCCGGTAGATGACTTCACGCCCGATTTTCTCCGACTGCAATAAACCGATATCTTCATATTCCTTGAGTTTCTTCCGCACGGTGGACTCATCCAGGGAGAAGTCTCCGTTGAAATGTGAGAGGTAGTCATCGTTGATCCGGTCAACAATCTCCTTGGAAGATAGCGCACTGCCATCCGCAAGAAGATCCATAATATAGAAGTGGAGGGTAATGTCCTTATCCGTGAAGCTCTTCGCTTTGAATGCCTTATAAAGCGGATTGCAGGGAACTCTCCGGCTATCCATAGAGAGAAATACTTTCTTTCCGGATGACTCTTGATGAAAAGACATGTAGTCGCCCAGCCAGCTTTCAATTCTGCGCCGTTCGTTGTCATAGCTCCTGGCGCTCTTCATTCCATACTCATCACGGCTCTTAAATCCATAGACATAGAACTCGCGCATATAGTTCCGGATCCGTTCAAAGCTTTTGACCAACTCGCTGTATGCCATGCACTCCACCTCCTCTTCGCCAGATAGTATCACTTTAGATTGTTAGATGTCCAAAAGAACGGACAGCATCAAATCAATCCTATCAATACCGAATACTCGACACAAAGTGTCTTACTATGATTATGTTCAGACTGCGAAAAAAATCAACACTTTTCGGAAGAGCATCAGACTACATTGATATTCTTCCAAAATGGAGAATCCCTTCTATGCCCACCTGATGAGTTCGCAACTTTTTTTCCGTGATTTTTCCTGATCCAGAGGGTATCCTTAGGTCAAGAAAAGCGCAGACAGCAACACTACGAAGCATATGACTTGAAATCATAGGAGCTATCTCCAATGAGCCTTCCGGCGAAGTTGGAACATGAATGCGCTTTGTGAAAGACGCCAACAGCAATCCACACTATCAATATTAGCTCACTTATGGAGCATGCGGCTTCAGGCCGGACGATAAAGGGTGAAAGTCCCTTTGTGATGATAACCAGCGGCGTCTTGTAAGATGTAGCGGCTGGCAGTACTGTAAGACTTCTGACGCCAGGCCTCGTAGCCAAAACCGTTTGAGTTTTACAATGCCAGGCCGCTGCATTTCCAAGGAAAGGCACCAACAGCAAACGATCAGAATAGCTAAGATGGTGAAAGCAGGCGGTTCATACCCGTCGTTCGTGGGTTCGATTCCCACTTCACATGGTGCCTTGTTTTATCAATAAAGATGCCCACAGCAACACCCAACGGTCTTGAATCCGATCCGATGCAGAGGTCAGGGCGCCGGTCAACTGGCGGCTTAGGACTTGCGATATGTCAGGCATCTTGTGAAAGGCACCAACAGCAATTCTTGGTAACAACTACGACTAGAAATCGTACTTTCGGGTTCAAATCCCTGATGGTGCCTTGTATAACCAATTCATCACGGAGGAGTGATTTCCATGCTGAAGTTTCTAAAGAAAGAAGCAAATATGACCCATACGGAAAATGGCGCAGTTACATATCGTTCCACCCAGTCTGAATGTCTGGATCTGTTCGCTACGATCGGCGCCCTGCGCAGAGAGCGTGACGAGGAGATCACGAATCGCTTCCTCCGCGCCTATGCCGAAGACGCTGATCTGGCCATGAAGACCCTGTTCTTTGCGAGAGATATTCGTGGCGGTATCGGCGAGCGCCGTGTCTTCCGTACCATTCTGAAGTGGCTGGCCGACAACGAGCCGCAATCCCTGGAGAAGAACATCCAGTACATTGCAGAGTATGGACGCTACGATGACCTGCTGGTCCTGATGGGCACCACATGCGAAGGCAAGGTGCTGCATCTGATCAAAAAAACAGCTGGCAGCTGACTTTGCCGCTCTGGAGGCCGGCGAGTCCGTGTCCCTGCTGGCCAAGTGGCTCCCCTCCGTCAATGCCTCCAACGAAGATGCGATCCGGCAGGCAAAACAAATTGCCCGATCACTGGGAATGAACGACGCCCAGTACCGCAAAACGCTGAGCGCCCTGCGCACCAAGATCAGCATCATCGAGAACAACCTGCGCGAAAAAGACTACACCTTCGATTACTCCAAGCAGCCCTCCAAGGCCATGTTCAAGTATCGTAAGGCCTTCATGCGAAATGATGGAGACCGCTATGATGAATTCATGAGCCGTGTCGCCGAGGGTACGGAGCAGCTCCACACTGGCACCCTGACGCCCTATGAGATGATCAAGCCCTTCTTCGGTCGCGGCGATATCTCCGATCAGGAGCGCAAGGCCATCAACGCAACCTGGAAGGCCCAGGAGGATTTCACTGGCGGCGAGAACGTTCTGGTCGTCATTGATGGCTCCGGCTCCATGTACGGTGGTGCTGATCCCATCCCCGCCACTGTGGCGCTGTCTCTGGGTATCTACTATGCTGAGCGCAACACCGGCGCATTCCAAAACCACTTCATCACTTTCTCTGAGAACCCCAAGCTGGTGGAGATCAAGGGCAAGGATATCTACGAAAAGGTGCGGTACTGTCACCAGTTCAATGAGGTCGCCAACACCAACATCCAGCGTGTGTTCGAGCTGATCCTCAAGACTGCCGTGAAAAACCGTGTGCCCCAGAAGGATATGCCCGCCAAGCTCTACATCATCTCCGATATGGAGTTCGACTACTGTACCGAAGATTGCTCCATGACCAACTTCGAGTACGCACAGTGGCTCTTTGAGGAGCATGGCTACCAGCTGCCCGAAGTGGTGTTCTGGAATGTGGCAAGCCGCAACCAGCAGCAGCCTGTCAAGGTTAATGACCGGGGCGTGGCGCTGGTATCCGGCTGCAATCCTCGAATCTTTTCCATGCTGAAGGCCGGCATCCTGTCCCCCTATGCCTTCATGATGGATGTTCTGGGTTCCGAGCGTTACGCAGCAATCGTGGCATAATAGAACTGATGCAGGAGGTGATAGCAAGCGTGTTATCGCCTCCTGCTTTT
>ERZ1504261.656-NODE-656-length-8452-cov-2.440872_pt1 | contig 8452 bp, 6 predicted proteins | sample MGYA00572327_ERZ1504261 | MGnify/ENA primary metagenome ERZ1504261 (study PRJEB39906, sample SAMEA3182110) | gut metagenome | biome: human; feature: gut; material: Stool; isolation source: human stools | place: Canada | collected 2013-04-23 ... | reverse complement strand
ATGAAGCTGCAAAGGAATTCGACCCGATGGAGCTTGTCTATAAGGGCGAGGTGCCGCTGTTTGAGAAATACGACGAATTCCTGCCCGACGAGCTGGTACGCAAGGGCTTTGCCTACGGCGTGCTCGATATCGACGGCATGAAGAGCCGAATTCACACTTGGACAAAAAATTCGGATTGAAAAATTGCATTATATATGATAAAATTTTTATATTAAGTATGTTGCTTCGGCGGGGCACATATATTTTGCAGGGAGTGAGCTTATGAAAAGGGCTTTGAGTATTTTGACGGCGTGCGTAATGCTGCTTTGTGCGGCCGTGCCCGCCTTTGCGGCGAATGAAGAAATACCGCTGATAACGGTCGGCGGCTACGCTTCGTCACAGCTCTATGACTACAGCGGCGACGAGCCGCAGCAGGTCTGGCCGTTTGACCCGCAGGCGGCGCTGAAGCAGACCGCCTCCGACCTGCCGAATTTCACGATTTCGCTGCTAAAATTCCTCTGCGGATCGTCGGAATCCCTCGGCAATGCAGTCGCCGACGGCGGCATGAAAATACTCGAGAAAATGTTCTGCAACGAGGACGGCTCCTCGGTCTATAACGTGAACCATTACCCGAACGACCCCGCGCTCACGAATTATAAATACCTCACCGACAGCGGCAGGCTCGATCTGGTCAGGGAAAAGAATCTCAGCGCCGCGGCGGCCGAGAGGATAGGCGGCGAAAACGTCTTTTCGTTCCAGTATGATTTCCGTATGGGCGGTTATGATATAGCGAATGAGCTGAGCGACTATGTCAACGCCGTGCTCAAATACACGGGTGCAAAAAAGGTGAATATCTTCGGCATGAGCTACGGCGGCTTCGTCGTCGGCGCTTATCTGAGCCTCTTTGCCGACTCCGCGCCGATAAATAACGCCGTGCTCGACGTGCCCGCCCTCGGCGGCACCTCGTTTGCGAAGCGATTCTTCCTCGGCGAGGTCGATTTCCCCGTCGCGAGCCTTATTTCGCTCGGCGAGAATATTCTCGGCAAGGAGACCGACTTGGCGCCGCTTTTCGACGGGGTCAAGCTCCCCAGGGTGGAGGCGCTGGCGTCCGCATTCCTCAAGAGGATATCGGTGCTGCCGCTGCATTGGGGCAGCCTTTGGGATCTGCTCACGCCCGAGAGCTATGAGCAGCTTAAGCCCGTGATGCTTGACGGCGAAGCGAGCGCCGAGCTGATACGCAAGAGCGACGTTATTCACCACGAGATCATGCCGAATTACCGCAGCAGCTTCCTTCGCTGCATGGAGCGCGGCGCAAACGTCTCGATAATCTGCAACTATGTCGATTACACGGCTTTCGGCGGCGACAGGCTCGCCGATATGCTGCTTGACGCTTCGCAGGTCAGCGGAGCAATCTGCCCGTCGGTCGGCAAGCGCTTCCCACGCGGCTACAGTGCCGTTCGCACGGTCTGCACCGATATTAAGCACGACCATGTCGCCCCGTCAATGAAGATAGACGCCTCCTCGGCTTATCTGCCCGAGAACACCTGGTTTGTCGACGGGCAGTATCACGGCACTTATACCCAAGACCCGAATACCTTTGCCCTTATCGAGAGGCTGCTCTTTGCCGACGGCAGGACTGATGTGTATTCCTTCGCCGAATTCCCGCAGTTTGAGGTGGCTCAGGCGCCGTATTACTCGGTCAATGCCGTATTTAAGGGCGAGCAGGCGGGTCACACGGGCGACTCCGATACGCTTATTATAACCAACCTTTCCCTGAGCCGCTCTGTGCTTATAACAGGCGTCTCAATGCCGGGCGTTGAATTCTCAAAGCCCTCCGGGCGGCTGTTGAAGCCCGGCGAATCCGCCGAGATCAAAGTGATATCGGCAAAGCCGCTTGACGGCAGAGCCGAGCTTAAAGTCAGCTATGTGAAGCCCGCATTCGGCAAGAGCGCCGCGGTCAGGAGCTTTGATTTTGTCAAATAAGGAGAATAAGTAATGAAACTCAAGAAAAATATGCGCTTGTTTGCTATAGCGGGGGCGCTGCTGCTGCTCTTTATACTCTTCACGGCGGCTGTAGCCAATGTCGACGTGCAGCCGATAGGTCCCAACGCTTCAAGCGTTGGTTTTGCCTCCGCAAACGGCCATTTCCGCGACCTCATAGGCAACAATGACGGGTGGTATAGGTTCACAGAAGTGCTCGGCGTTTTGTCGATACTCGTGATGCTCATGTTCGCCGCCATAGGCGTTATCCAGCTCGTCACCCGCAAGGCTCTCAAAAAGGTCGACAGCGAGATACTCGCCCTCGGCGTATTCTACGCCATCGTGATATTCTTCTATCTCCTCTTTAATGTCGTTGCCGTCAACTACCGCCCGATACTCGTCGACGGTCAGCTCGAGGCCTCCTACCCCTCGTCGCATTCGATGCTCGCCGTTTGCGTGATGCTCTCGGCTATCCTGCCGCTCAAGAAGCGTCTGCCCGCAAAGGTAATGCCTGCCGTCAAGGCCGTGTGCATAGCCGTTGCGGCGCTCACCGTCCTCGGCAGGCTGCTCTCGGGCGTTCACTGGTTCACCGATATCGTCGGCGGAGTGCTGCTCTCATGCGCTCTCACGGCGCTCTACTATGCGCTTGCCGAGCAATTTCGCCTTGCGCTGCACCCGTAAATTGGACTAAAACGCTAAAATGTATATTGTTTTTTGAGGATAAATATTGTATAATATTAAGGATTGGGGTTTGATCCTCTGAAATAGCCGTGCTCCGTGCGCTTCGGCGCCGTGGGCGTAGACAGGAGAGAAAAGCATATGGAAAAGAAACTGAATGTTGTTACCGGCGCAAAGGGCTATGTAGGATATGCGCTTGTAAAGGAGCTTGCCGACAGAGGCGAGCGCATCAGGCTCTCACTGCACCGTGACAGCCACGATTTCGATGAATTCAACTGCGAAAAGGTCATCGGCGACGTTTGCAGCCTCGACCACCTCATGCAGGCGTTTGAGGGCGCCGATACCGTTTATCATGTTGCGGGTCTTGTCGATATCACCGGCAAGAAGGATGACCTGGTATGGAAGGTCAATTACGACGGCACCAAGGCAGTTGTAGAGGCGTGCAAAAAGTGCGGAGTTAAGAACCTTGTTTATGTTTCATCGGTCGATGCCATTCATGTCACCGACGATATGACCGTCGTGCGTGAGCCGGATCATTTTGACCCCGACCTTGTCAACGGCGCATACGGCAAGTCAAAGGCTGCCGCAAGCCAGTATGTAATGGACGCTTCGGATGAAAATCTCAAGACCTGCGTCGTGCATCCGAGCTGCTGCATCGGCCCCTACGACGTCAAGGGCACTGCCAGCGTTTGCGCTATGATCCGCCTTTATATCAAGGGTCTGTTCCCCGTTACCCTCGACTTCGGCGCATACAACTTCGTTGACGTGCGCGATGTTGCAAAGGGCATGATAGGTGCTGCCGAAAAGGGCAGAGGCGGCCAGAATTACCTCCTCTGCGGCGACAAGCTCACCGTCAGGGAGTTCATAGCGACCCTCGCAAAGATCTGCGGCAGGAAGCCGCCGAAAGTTGCACTCAGCAAAAAGACGATAATCAGGCTGCTGCCCGTCATCGTCAAGGTGTTTGATATGCTCAAGCTCCCGCCGGTGCTCAACGAGATGTCGATAGAGATCCTTTGCCAGAACTGTAACTTTACATATGAGAAAGCCGCAAAGGAGTTCGGCTACAAGCCGATGAGCGCTGAGGATTCGCTGCGCGACACCATCGAGTGGATAAAGAAATTCGATAAAGAAAAAGCAAATAAGAAATAAAAAATTGCGGGCGGCCGAGGCTGCCCGCTTTTTATATTCTTATAAATATTGACACCGAACACTTCGTCATATATAATATTTATGCGGATATATGATTTCGTTTGCCGCGTAAAAAGTAATCAAAAAAATGACGGAGGTATTTATGAGGAGATTTACAAAAGTATTCAGTGCCATGTTCGCCGTTATCATGCTGTTTACGGGCTTGCCGCAGGCATCCGGCGTGGAGGAGCAGACAGCAGATCCAAAAATCCCGCTCTCGTCGAGCGGCGAGCCGCTGGATATCGGTATGTCCGAGGATGAAACGATGACCGAGCCGAGCGAGCATATCTATGACCTGTCGCTCTCAAAGAGCAGGATATACCTGCTGCCCGGTATGTCGTTCAGACTGACGGTGAGCGCCGTTACCGAGCCCTTTGACCCGCAGCCGGAGCTTTCGACCGAGAGCACCGCGCCGACCGAGGAAACGACAGCGGCACCCGCGCTTGAAACAACCGCACCCGTGACGGACGAGACCGTTACCGAGGAGACAACGCTGCCCGCCGAAACCGAATTGAACGACGACCCCGTTATGCCTCAGCTCAGTGAGATCGAAATTACCGAATCAGAGGCAACGGAGACAACGGTCGAGGAAGCAACGGCAGATGCGCCCACGGAAGAAACTACCGCAGAAGAAACAATAATCGAAGAAACGATGACCGAGCCGACGACGGCAGAGGAAACGACCGCCGATATCGTAACCGAACCCGAGACGACCGAAGCCGAAAAGCCGATCGAGGCGATAACGCCTATCCCCATCGGTGAGGATGACAACGAGTCCTACATATGGCACAGCAACGATGAATCCGTTGCCACGGTCAGCCCCGACGGCGTTGTCACCGCCGTGAGCCTGGGCATGGCTGTTGTCACGGCCTCCACTGTTGACGGCTCTTGCACGGCGGTGTGCGAGGTAATGGTTGTTAATGAATTGCCGAACGGCAACGAAAACAGCAATTCCGTTATGGCGACCAATTATGCTACGCCCCACACCGCGATCACTATTGACTGGGTAAATCAGTATACGTCGCCCGAATCGGAGACGGCGGCGCGCACGATATCGCCGGGAACGATGCTGAAGCTCATTCGCAAGGAGGGCAATTTCTATGTTGCTCACACCCTTGACAGCACGACGAATTACTATATGTGGGCGGCGAATATCTTTGACCGTCATGCCGGCAACGGCTATATCGAGATATGCAAGGTCAATACCAGCGATACCCGCAGACATTGGGATATGTATACCACGCAGAGCCTGCGGCTCGCAGTTAGAACGGGCGGCACGGCAACATGGTCAAGCAGCAATGCGAATATTGCGACAATTTCGGGCAACGGAACGATTACGCCGCTTGCAGCCGGCACAACATATATCACCGCGACCCAAAACGGCAAAAAGGATGTTATACACCTGACGGTGATTACAAAATATTCAAGCACCTTAGACGGAGTTGTGAAACCGAGTTGGTGTAGCGAATATAGATGTTCCCACTCATCTTGTACCGTATATAATAGGAAAGTTTCAGACTGTAGACCCGAAAATAGAGTTTACCTTTATGGCGAAAGCGCGGGTTACTATTATGCAAGAGTTTATGGAGAGAGCAACTATGTCTATATGTGGAAAAGTAATATTGATGTTCCACGAACTTGGCTACGAAAAAAGGAATTAAATAATATTTTGAATATGGAGCAGGATATTAAATACTATCCGCAGGGGTTTGCAGTCGACAACGGCTATTGCTATTCATTTGAGGTGGCAAACAAATACGATCTTGACGGAAAAGATAATCGTATAGCAAGTGAAAAGAATGATGACGATATATATCATAGACTGTATAAATATAACACAAGTTCGGGTAATCTGATTCAAATGCAACCAATAGGGACTATAGGAAACCTTTGGCATGCAAACGATGCTGCAATTGTGAACTTTAGTGACGGTAAGTATATTTTTGTGGCTGCATTTTCAACAAAGCAGACTAATTATATTGTCAAACTTAAAATCGATGACACCAACAATACATATCAGGAGACTGCGCGTTATACATTACCCGAAAGTAGAATGCATATTTCTGCGATTACAGTTCTTGAAAGCAATGGTACAACTTATGCAAAGTTTTTAATAATAGTAGACGATTCGTACTATCATGTCGGTATTGCCCAAAATCAGTCTGATACAACTCCGCTCACCATAAAAAACCAAGGCACAGTTTCAGTGGAGCATGACGAGAATAATTCAAAATTAACTTCTCAAGGTATTCATTATGACCCTAGCACAGACAAGCTCTATCGTCCGCTTTCTTCCTCAAACAGTGCAAAAGAAAATGATGTATATGTTTACAAGCTCAACTACAACAGCGTTACCGACACATCAAATCCAACACAGAAAGAGCATTGGAATATTGACAGGGTCAGCGGCAATAATTCTTTTGAAATTGAGGGCATTGGATTTATGCCTAATGAAACTCAGGTGTGGTTCAACGTTTTTGAAGGCGACTTACTTAACAGTGAAATATGCGTCGATCATAAGAAAAAATAGTATGGAGGTTAATTAAAATGAAAAAACTGTTTGCTCTATTTTTATGTTTATCAATTATGCTCTTGACCGCCTGCGGCAATTCGGCTGACGAGAGCAAGCCTGAAACCACAACGACGGAGGCTGCCGTTGTCACCGAATCTCACACAACGGAGCTATATAGCGGCGTCACAACAATATATGAACGCCCGGGTCGTATGCGCGACGACTATGATTCGGTGCCTACCATGACTTTCCCTGCACCGCTGCCGGAAAAAGAAAGAACCACGGTTAAAATACGCACCTCTAAAAAGGATCCGTATTCATATGTCGTCAAAAAATATTATGAAAATCTGGTGGAAAATCAAGGGCTTGACGCGGTGGAACGAGCGCGATATTTTCTCTATGACATTGACGGCGACGGCTCGGAAGAGCTGATATTCGGGCAGTTGGACGTTCTCGGAGGCACCGATGTTTACGATGTTCGCTATACTACGGATGAATTGCCGATGGTTTACGGAATGATGATTGTTGACGTTTACAGTATTATAGATGGGAAGCCTTTTAGGCAGGATAATATAAATTTGAGCGGCGGCGGCGCTTACGAAACACAAATTTTGAGCAACGGCATTATGAAATCCTGCAGGGACACACCGTATTTTCCGCTCTACAGCTATTACAAGTTTACAGACGGTGTCGGTGATTACGTGGCGGCTTTAATTATGTATAGAGACGGAACTTTTGTATATAGCGACAAAAACGGCGACGAGTATATCTCACAAGAAGAATTTAACCGCCGTATAGCCGAGATCGAGGACGGCGCTCACCCCATAGAGATTAAGTGGAAGCGCTTGCAGGATTACGGAAAATAACGGAGAAACGGTATGAAAAGACTGACTATTCTTATTTTAGCGGCAATGATGCTCCTCCTCTGCTCCTGCGGAGCGGATGGGGGCAAATGAAGCGAGATGACGTCAATTAACGCAAGTGCGGTGGTTATGCGAAGGGAATGCAGGTGCTTTTTGATTCCGTTCTCATATTTTTCCTTGTAATTGCCGTGCGACTTTCGCTGCCGTTACGATGGTCATTCGGGGCTTGACGGTGCCGATAACATTATCCTGCCTTGGGAATATAATGTAGCAGGGACAGGCGATTTTGAAATTTTTTTGCTCCCCGATTTCAAAACGCGATTATTTCGCCGTGTGTGTGCCCAAAATAATACTGCCATTCAAACTTACGGGAGTGATTACAGTGACCGTTAAACGGGGAGAGATCTATTACGCCGATTTAAGTCCCGTGATCGGCTCGGAGCAGGGCGGCACGAGGCCTGTGCTGATAGTTCAGAATGATGTCGGCAACAAATTCAGCCCCACCGTCATTGCGGCTGCGATAACGAGCCAGCGATTTAAAACGAGCCTACCTACCCACATAAGGGTCAACGCCGACGGCTGCGGCCTCGCCAAGGATTCGATAGTGCTGCTCGAGCAGGTGCGTACCCTCGATAAAAAGCGCCTGCGCGAGAAGATGGGGAATCTCGGCGAGCAGGATATGACGAGGGTGAACAGAGCGCTCTCGGTCAGCCTCGGCATCGCCGCAGAATAGAACAGTGAAAACCCCGCCGCCGGGCGGGCATAATTAAAAACGGCGTGACCGCAAAAGTCACGCCGTTTGATTTTTAAATTTTGGATCGGCACAGGTGGCGTCCGCCGCATTGGATTGACAAGCCGAAGCGGTCAAGTCATCATGCTATATTTCTTTGGCATACAGTCGGTCGGTCTCATTGGCGTAATTAACAATATCACCGAGATAACGGTATCCGTATTTTTCATATAGCCCTGTATGCACGGACGGGATGTACGTCTTGTCAAAGCCCTTTTCCTTTGCATATTCGTTCGCAAAGGAAATCAGTTTTTCGCTGATCCTATGTCCGCGATAGCTTTCTGTCACAAAGATCCCCGATACCCACGGATATATTTCGGGCAGCGGATAATAATCGCTCTTTCGGATATAAGCTATCCCTATAATCCGGCCGTTTATTATCGCTGCAAACGGAGTTTCCCAGTCTGTAAACGTCCATGCCCGAAGCTCATCCAACATATGAGCCTTTACATCTTCCCATGA
>ERZ1504261.639-NODE-639-length-8671-cov-4.164345_pt1 | contig 8671 bp, 5 predicted proteins | sample MGYA00572327_ERZ1504261 | MGnify/ENA primary metagenome ERZ1504261 (study PRJEB39906, sample SAMEA3182110) | gut metagenome | biome: human; feature: gut; material: Stool; isolation source: human stools | place: Canada | collected 2013-04-23 ... | reverse complement strand
TGGTGGAGGAATTCAATGACAACTGGGACAAGATCGACACGGCGCTGAAAGGCAACGCCGACGCCGTGGCGGCGGAGACGGCCGCGCGGGAGGCGGCGGACACGGAGCTGGGCAAAAGAGTAGGCTTACAGTTGATTCAGACCGTCAATGGTACTACCGGAGAATCCTGCGATTTTTCGGTCAACATCGATTGGAATCAATGGGCAGAAGTTATTTTTGTAGTGAAGCCGAAATTCAGTGCGAAAACATCTTATGATATCTTCTTTTACAAAGAAGATTCCACCGGTGCCTTGACTACTACCTTGGCAAATAGCATCAGTGGAAATTGTAGTTTCATTACGTATCCACTATTTGACAAAACCACTTCATTGAACGGCTTCTTTTTAGACGGCAGTAGATTCCAAAATTACGGCAATACTTTCCAGAATTTGGGGTATCTTTCTCTTTCACCCAATTCTGATGCCACCGCAAAGACCGGAAGTCTTTTAAAAATATACGGAAAAAAATAAGCGAACACCCCGCACCTTTCGGTGCGGGGTGTTTGTCATCTCAGCTCAGATGAGCTTCAATTAAATTGAGCTTTGCAATTACTCACTCACAACAGTCACAATGACCTCGGGAGTGCCGCCGATGGTAACGCCGGCAGGCAGACCGCTTTTAACATCCAGCTTGTAGCCCGCAGGCAGCTTGGGAGTAACATCCGCAGCAGTCACGGTAGCCAGAACGCCGCCCTGAACCTTAACGGTGACAACATCAGTACCAACAGTGGTGTCCTTATTGCCATTGAGGGTGAAGTACACAGCCACGTTAGCGGTCTGGACATAAGCGTTGACAGTCACCTTGATGGAGTCGGAAGTAACTTCCTTGACGCCATTGCCGTTGACCTTGTCATTGGCAAAGACAACCTTGCAGTAATACTCGCTGCCGGAAGCCTTATCGGTGGCAATGGTCAGGGTCTTGCCGGTCTCGGCGGCCAGCTTCTTGCCGTCCTTGTACCACTGATAGCTCTCAACAACATCGTTCTTGGTGGCGCCCTTGGCAACCACGGTCAGGACCACAGCGTCAGCACCATTGTCAACAGTGATGTCAGCGTTGTTGTTGTTGACGCTGTTCTCCAGGGTAACAGTGCCGTTGGCCGCATCCTTGGTCTCAACTTCCTCAACATACATAGTCGTGACCATGCCGTCCTCGACGATGTAGTAAGCGTTATCGTCCTCGTCCTTCACAACGCTGGTCTTGTAAGAGCCGGCAGTGATATCGCCGTCCTTATCGACGTTGTAGAACTTGGCGTCATCGTCCACAGTGATGGTCTTCTTGGCGCCAGCGGTGTTGACGATCACGGTGTAGTCCTCGGAGTTCTTGTCCAGGCCCACACCAATGGCATAGGTCTTATCGGCGGTGTCCTTGTACTCGACCAGCTTGGTGATGAAGCCGTCGCTGTCGGTGGAATACTTACCGTAGATGCCGTTCAGAGCGTAAGCCTTGATGGTATTGCCGTCCTTATCGGTGGCCAGAGTCTTGCCGTCGGCCTTATAGACCTTAGCGGAGGCATCAACCTTCACGGTCTTGATCTCGCCGCCGACAACAGCGTTGTAAGTGTAGTAGTCATCGCCGTCGTGGACATAGTTGGAAACGGACTCGCCAGCAATGAAGATGTTCTTATTGTTGGTATCCTCAACAATGTCATCGTTCATGGGAACAATGTAAACGATGGTGGCGATGGTGGAAGTGCCCTTGCAGTACCAGAAAGCAACAGCGCCCTTGCCAGGAGCTGCCTGCACAGAAGGAGCGTTCTTGATGCCGGTGTAGGAAGTCCACTCCTCATCAGCCTTGTTCCAAACCACAAAGGTGGTCTTGGAGTTTGCATAGATGGTGCCCTTGGCATTCTTATCGGAAGTGCCGGTGGTGATAGTGGCCTTATCGGTCTCCATCTTGAATTTGGTGGAAGCCTGGTAGTCCTTCAGAGCGGTGGTCTTGCTGCTGAGAGGAGCAGTAGCCTCGGTGGTCTTGACTTCCTTCAGGGTGTACTCGTTGGCGTCGTTGACCTTGTAGGTCACGATGGTGCCGATATCCAGATGATCGGAACCAGCCTTCTTGTAGTTCTTAGCGGTGTCAACGATCTTCTCGGTGCCATCAGCCAGAACCAGCAGAGCACGGTTGGTGTCGAAGCTGCTCTTGTCGCGGTAATCCTTCAGCAGAGCGAAGTCAGTGGAGACATACTCCTCTTCCTCAACGAAGATACCGTAACCATAGGAATCCAGATACAGGGTGTAATCGTTCTTGGGGCTGACCTTATCCAGAATCTCGTTGGCCATGGTAGCGGAAGCCTTGTAGGTCTCGCCATTGATGGTCACGTTCTTATTCTTGCTAGCGTCAACCTTCTTGTCGTTCTCAACCTTGGTGACAGTACCGGCAACGGACTTGGCCAGCTCAACGCTCTGGATCTCGTCTTCCTTCTCGGAGAAGGTGTACAGAACATAAGCGTCGTCCTCAAAGGTCTCGTTGGTCTCGTACTTCTCGGTGCTGTTAGCGGCAGTGTTCGCCTTGACGTGGTCGGCTACGGCACCGCCAGTCAGAACCTCCACATAAGCATCTGCGGTAGAGGTAGCCTTGACGGTCTTGTTGATCTGGCCGAAGTAGGTCATGACCTCGGTGATAACAACAGAGTCATCGTTCTTGTCATAGAAGACCTCGGTCAGAACACCGTTGCCGCCAAACTTGGTGTCGTTGTCGTTCTTGCGGATGGCATAAGCATCAGCAGACTCGCCGTCGACATAGACGGAAACATTCTTCTTCTCGATAGCATCACCCAGAGCCAGATCCTTGTAGATGGCGCTGGACTTAACATCAGCAGTGTAGGTCAGGTCGGGAGTCTGAGCATAGGTGCCGATCTCCTCGGACTTGATCTTCCACTGGTTGGCAGGACGCATGAAAGGATCGGTGGCATTGTCGTTCAGGCGCAGATCAGTGAAATACTTCTCAGCGAACTGCATCTTGCCGTCCTTGTCGATGTTGCCATCGGTCTTGGCGGTGTTGGTCATCTCCTTAGCGTCGGAGGTGTCCTTGATGGTGATGTTGCCAACGGTGACGGTGGAGTTCTTCTCGTACTCAACCATGGTAGCCTTCAGGGTGTTGAAGGCATACAGGCAAGCCTCTTCACGGTTGACAGCCTTCACGCCGTTGAAGTCGCCCACCAGATCGTCAGACAAACCGACGTTCAGAGCGCGCTTGGCAACGTTGATGGACCAGTTGGCACCGGTGTAGCCCTCGTTCTCGGCCTTGTAGCCCAGAGCGCCCAGCAGCATCTTCATGAAAGCGTAGCCGGTCAGGGAGTTGGCGGGCTTGAAGGTGCCGTCAGCATAACCGGAGATGATACCGGTCTTCTGGCAGTAAGCAATGTAGCCAGCGAAGGTGTGGTTGGTAGGAACGTCCTTGTAAGGAGCGGCATCAGCCACCAGGGCGGATGCGGTGGTGGGGCCAAGGATCAGGTTGCAGATGATCTTGGCAGCAGCGCCACGGGTCAGAGTGGCGGAGGGATTGAAGGAACCGTCGGCATAGCCGTCGATGACCTTCACGGCGGACATCACGTCGACAGCTTCTTTGTAGGTAATCTTGCTGCTGTCGGTGAAGTCCTTGGCGCCGGCGCTGACAGTAACCAGAGACATGGTCATCACCAGAGCCAGTACCAGAGAAAGGAACTTCTTCATGGGGTTTCCTCCTTTTAGATTCTCCCGTTCGGGAGTTTGTTTTACAAAACAACGTTTTCTTAACCGCCCCGATTTACATATCGTGGCTAGCCTACCCAATATCTGAACCGGGGGTAAGTCTCGATCGCATTGTTTTGTAATGCTAAGATAACATTCGACTTTTTGAAATGCAAGTGGTTACACCGATTTGTTACACGGTTGTAACATTGAGGAGGTCTGTGTAACTGAGGCCGGGGCATTCTTTTTTATATAGTGGTTTGCGGGGGAGGACAAAAAAACGGACAGAACTTACCAAGTTCTGTCCGAATATGACGGTTTTCGCGGGGGATCAGGGGATGTAGCGCCAGGGATCGTCCGGCTCCGGCGCGGTTTCCGGCTTGCGGGGCGGCGCGTCCTTTTCCAGAACGTCCGCCACGGTGAGCAGGCCGTTTTTCCGCCAGCTTTCCAGAATTCCGTGACAATATTTCCAGTTCAGGCGGCCGCAGTTCAGCACGGTGCGGTCGAAAGCCAGCTCGATAAGTGCCGGGGAGAAGCCCCAGTCCAGCCACGCGGCGATGTAGGCGTCATCCGACGAAATTCGCGCGTCCGGAGACAGGCGCAGCCGACGGCGGACCTCCGCCACCGTCTGTTCCCGCCGGGCCATCCGCCGGATCGCGGCCACGGCGTCCGCCCGGGAGCGCACACCCAGACGCGCCCATTCCAGGCCCAGCTTTTCGATGCGCCGGGCCGTGGGGCGCTCCTCGCCCCGGAGGATGGCTTCATCGCAGCACTGGGCCGTCAGCAGCTCCAGTGCCTCCGGAGACAGGCCGTGGAAGTCGAACAGCTCCGTCAGGGCGCTGAGATCCGCCGTGGGCAGGCGGCGGCCTGCGGCGTGTTCCACGGCGTGTACGGCCCGGGCAAAGGCCGGAAAGTCCGCCAAAATGGCCTGAATTTCCGGGAAATCGTAGGTTTTCCGCTGTTTCAAGGGCTTTGGCAGGACGGCGGCTGCGGGGTCTATGATCCCAGTGGCCACCAGCTCCTCCATGGCCCGGGCGATGCGGCGGTGCTCCCAGCCCAACTCTTTTCCGCAGAAGAACGGGGAGACCTCGCCGCCGTGGCGCAGGATAGCCTGATGCAGCGCTGCCGCGTCGTTGGTCAGCTGTTTGGTAAGCATGGCGCTCCCCTCCTTCCCTGCTGGTTTTTTGTATAGTATACAACAAAGTGGCGGCGGTTGCCACGATTTGTTTCCGAAGGGAAACAGGCGTGTGCGGGGCAGCGGGATCGACCTTACCTTTGCTCGTTAATTTTTTAACGTATTGTTCTGAGACCTCCCCTTCTCTGCTGAAAGCCCAACCGTCAGCCTCCGACAAAAAATACCGGGTGGCAGGTGGTATGATGAGGCTGTCCCCCACTTCGCTGCGGGATCAGGCGGATTAGCAGGGACCGTCTCGTTTGGGTTTGCTGCTCCTGACTGTCATTTATAGGGACCGTGTCAAGTGGGTTTGTTCTGCTGTCGGCTCATTTACAGGGTCCGTGTCATTTGAGTTTCTTTTGGAAAATGGTCAAGAAATGTACGGCTTTATATTGACAGTTCTATGAAAGCCACGCTATAATGAGAACGTAAAAAAACAGCAAAAGCGGGGGGTAAATCTCCCAAAACACGCAAAACGGAGGGGTTTTATGTCTCTGATCCTGACAACCGCCATCGAAAAGGGCGGTACCGGCAAAACAACCACAGTCGTCAATCTGGCTGCTCTGATGGCCGCCGAGGGAAAACGGGTCCTTGTGGTGGATATGGACCAGCAGGCCAACACTACTTATATGCTGACCCAGCACAAGAAGGCCGAGAACTTCTACAAGGGTCACGGTCTGGTGAATATGTTCATGAACTTTGACCTGGGCGGGATGGATCTGGCTCCCTACATCCACCCCACCAACGTAGAGGGCGTTCATATTATCCCCAGCACTGCCCAGACGCCCAGAGCCGTTCATCAGTTGGATCTGCTGGCGGACGAGTACAAAATGAAGAACTACACCTTCCTGATCCACTGTCTGGCCAATATCAACGATGATTATGATTACATCGTCATCGACACCCCTCCCGCCCGTGACAATCTCACCATGAGCGCCCTGTTCTGCGCTGACGAGGTTTTGATCCCTGTCCGGTGCGATAACTTCTCTTTGGAGGGTTTTGAGACCACTTTGGCCATGATTTTGGATCTGGAAACTCGGGAAGATGTCAAAATCGACATTTTAGGCGTGGTTTTGACCCAGGTGGAGCGGACGGCTGCCGTCAATCTGGTGCGCCAGATGTTCGAGGAAAACCCGGAATACGCCTCTGTTCTCTTCAAAACCGGCATCCGCAAGGGCAGCGCCGTGCCGGAGAGCACCATTGCTGCCGTACCGGTGGTGCGCTACGCCAAAAAATCCAATCCTTCCGTGGACTACATGCAGCTCTGGAACGAGATCAAACAGCGTCTGGCAAAAAAGGAGGCTGACGAATAATGGGTAAGCTTGATAAGCTGAAAAGCCAAATTCCCCAGGGTTCCCAGGAATTATCGACCAAAAACCACCTGGCAAAAACGGAGATCGCCATGTCTTTTCAGAACGAAGGCACGGAATTGACCCGGATCCTCCTGCGAAACATTGAATTTAACCCCCATAACCTCTGGTCCTGCAACGATGATGATGAGAGCATCCAGCAGCTTGCGGATGCCATCGAGCGCAACGGCCTGCTGCACAACATCGTGGTCAGTCAGCGGGAAGACGGCACATTTATGCTGCTTTCCGGTGAGCGCCGGGTAAAAGCCCTGCGTTTGCTGCAAAAACGGGAGCAGGAAAGCGATCCCACCGGCCAGAAGGCTCATAAATGGGATCGGGTGCAGGCCCAAACCTACACCGGACTGGATGAGTTGTCTGAGCTGATCATTCTGGACGAGGCAAATATCATGGTTCGCGGCCTTTCCGGTGATGCAAAGACCATTCAGGCATGCATTTCCCGGTATTTGGACAATTTGCAGGCGAAATTTCAGGTAGATCGCCGGGCTGCCGAGGCATATTTCAAGTCCCGCACCCAGATGACGGACTCCACGGTCCAGCGTTACACCCAGTTTGACAAATCTTTGATCGACGATGTGAAGGAATTCTTCCAAAATGGCACCATTTCTCACGCACAGGCCCTGTCGCTCTGCCCGCTGGAACCCAGCGAGCAGGTTCTCTATGTAAATGCCATCAATAAGGCCATTCAGATGTCCAATGGGGACAAGGCTCTGGAGCATACCTATGTCACCCGGATCACGGACCGGGCCGCTCAGGCCGCCCGCATGACCAACGGCCGGGAAGCGGAGCTGGCCCGGCTGGAAGAAGCCATTATTCCGCCGGTTCACGCCAAGCCCGCCGGAGATGTGGCGGTCCGCACCCAAAAGGCCACGCTGATCCGAAAGTATGAGAAGGTCACGTTTGACCTCTCTAAAATCACCTCCAGCAAGCGGCGGCTGAATTCTCTGCGGAAAATGGACGCTGCCGATGGGGACGGTTCCATTGTCGAAAGTCTGGATAAGCTGGCCAAGGAGGCCGCGGAGCTGGCCGGTCTCCTGCGGAACGGACAGTAATGGCCCGTCCAAAAGGCCCGGAGCAGCGTGTCCCCGTGAAAATGCGGGTAAATATCGGTCTGATGGACCGGTTGCGGCAGTTGGCTGCGGAAAACCGGTATTCCGTCCCGAAAATGCTGACGGTGATCATGGAGGAGACCCTGGCAGACCTGCCTGCGGACTACGAGCTGCACGAAATGGCCGAGGTCTACACGCTGACCAAGAATCACGCCGTCAATCTCAGCTCCAATCGGATGAATGTGTATCTGCTGCCGGGAACTCAGGAGGCCATGCTGGAGTTGGCTCGTCGGTTGAACGCAAGCATCGGTGCCGTCCGCACCAGCTTTGTGCTGGATTATCTGGATCTGCGGGGGCTGCTGTGAAGTGAATCATGGATCTGAACTCCCCGGGGAGCACCTGAACAGGGCGCTCTCCGGGGTTCTTTTGGTTCCAATTCCGCTTTATCCTTCCATCCTCCCTCTAATCTTCACGGAAGCACGAGGGGAGGATCCCAGCAAATGCGAGATTGAGCGACCTGCATTTTATTTCAGTTCCTATTTGATTTTGTCTCAGTTCGACTTTGTTTTTCAAAAGGGTCTAAAGTCTTGCAACTTCAAGGGCTTAGGAGCGTATAGGAGCAAAAAAGGAAATTAGTTGATTTTTGAGATATCTTGCGCATATTATAGGAGCCAAACCATCGGAAATGGAAAAGTGGTTTGAACTGAAAGTCATCTTTTTCGACATGATATTTGCTTTTTGTCGATCAGCAGCTTTTGTGGAAGCGCAAGCCAGTCATTCGACTGTCATTCCTTGCGGGAAGGGGAGAGGCCGCAGGCAATGGCCCGTATTTACAGGGACCGTCTCGTTTGAATTTACTGTTTTAGGCAGCGCCGTCTCAATTGTACGCAAGGAAATTCTTCTTGTAAGACCTCTTATGAGTATGAGGCATTGGCTGAATTCTATAACGTAATCGTTTACTTATTGAGTGCCCTATCATTTGCTCCAATTTTTTGTGTCCCTTGCTTTCTTGAGCCCATGAAGTCGCAAGGCTTTAGACCCTTTTGGAACACAAAGACGAACTTGGCATAATTTTCTGCCGGTCCAGGGGTCCGTTTGCTTCTGCGCCAAGTTTTATGTAAACTTATTCTCGCATAGCGGAATTCAAATCGCTCCCGAATGCTCCGCAGCCAGAGAACAGGTCCTATCATCAGCTTAACCGATCTGTCACCGTTCTAAACCGGGTTTTACAGATTTTCTGCGGACCCATGACTCAAATGTCGCCAAAAAGAGGGTAAAACAACCGAGAGACTCTAAAAGATCAAGGCAGTATCCGTTATCTTGGCTCTGCGTTCTTTTGCCTGTAAGCCCATTTTTCGGTCAGCGCTCCCATGCATT
>ERZ1504261.621-NODE-621-length-8872-cov-5.103437_pt1 | contig 8872 bp, 9 predicted proteins | sample MGYA00572327_ERZ1504261 | MGnify/ENA primary metagenome ERZ1504261 (study PRJEB39906, sample SAMEA3182110) | gut metagenome | biome: human; feature: gut; material: Stool; isolation source: human stools | place: Canada | collected 2013-04-23 ... | reverse complement strand
GACATTCTGCCCATTCTGGAGCAGCTGGTCCAGTCCGGCAAGAAGCTGGTCATCATCGCTGAGGACGTTGAGGGCGAGGCTCTGAACACCCTGATCGTGAACCGTCTGCGCGGTACCCTGAACGTTGTCTGCGTCAAGGCTCCCGGCTTCGGCGACCGCCGCAAGGAGATGCTGCAGGACATCGCTGTCCTCACCGGCGGTACCGTTGTCAGCGAGGAAGTGGGCCTGGAACTGAAGACCGCTACCATCGACATGCTGGGCCGTGCCCGTCAGGTGAAGGTCACCAAGGAGAACACCACCATCGTGGACGGTGCCGGTGATGCCACCGCCATCAAGGACCGCGTGGCTCAGATCCGCAGCCAGATCGCCAACACCACCAGCGACTACGATAAGGAGAAGCTGCAGGAGCGTCTGGCCAAGATGGCCGGCGGCGTGGCTGTCATCAAGGTGGGCGCTGCTACCGAGACCGAGATGAAGGAGAAGAAGCTCCGCATTGAGGACGCTCTGAACGCCACCCGCGCCGCCGTTGAGGAAGGCGTGGTCGCCGGCGGCGGCACCATCTTCGTGAACATCATCCCCGCTGTGGAAGCTCTGCTGGACAGCGTGGACGGCGACGAGAAGACCGGTGTTCAGATCATTGCCAAGGCTCTGGAAGCTCCTATCCGCCAGATCGCTGCCAACGCCGGTCTGGACGGCTCCGTGATCCTGGAGAAGGTCCGCAATTCCGGCAAGCTGGGCTACGGCTTCGACGCTTACAAGGAGGAGTACTGCGACATGGTCGCCGCCGGTATCATCGATCCCGCCAAGGTGACCCGCTCCGCTCTGGAGAACGCCGCTTCCGTCAGCGCCATGGTCCTGACCACCGAGTCCCTGGTGGCCGACAAGCCCGAACCCTCCGCACCTGCTGCTCCCGCTGACCCCGGCATGGGCGGCATGTACTAAGAGACACCGCAAAGCATTGAAATCGCTTGATTTTTTGAGTGGGCAAAAGCGGATTTACGCCAAACTTACGCCACTTACACCAAAAATTCAAGCGCATGATAGGATAACAGAAATCGGCACCTGCTTTTGAGGCAGGTGCCGATTTTTTGCTTGCGGGTCCGTCAGCTTGGCGCAGTCGGCAGGGCGGCCGGAGAGCATTTCCAGACCGTGACTGATGGCGGGCAGCACCGCCTCCAGATTCTCCTGAGCCGCCTTGGGGGAGCCGGGGAGGTTTAGGATCAAGGTCCCTTTCCGGATGCCCGCCTGCGCCCGGGACAGCATGGCCCGGCTGGTGATCTGCATGGAGGCATAGCGCATGGCCTCCGGGATGCCGGGAGTCAGCCGGTCACACACGGCAAGGGTGGCCTCCGGGGTCACGTCCCGGGGGGCGAAGCCAGTGCCGCCGGTGGTCACAAGCAGTTGAATGTCACCATCGTCGGCCATCTGCCGCAGCGCCGCTTCGATCTGCGCCTGTTCGTCCGGCACCACATCGGTCCGGACCACCTCATAGCCCGCGTTTTTCAGCAGCTCCGCCACCAGCGGGCTGCCCTCGTCAGGGCGCTCGCCCCGGGAAACACGGTCGCTGACCGTCAATACAGCAGCATGATACATACGCTCATCTCCTCATTTCAACAGTAGAATATCCCTTGGCTGGACGGCGATCCAAAGCCCCTCCGGGCGGTTCAGCCGCCGCCAATCATCCCGTTCCAGTTCCATCCGCAGGAGGGGGGCGCCGGACGCGGCCCCCTCCGGCCGCAGCAGGACGATGGTGGTGAACACATCCTGAATGACCCGCTCCACCGTGCAGTAGAAGGCGTCCGGGGTGCCCTCCGCCACCGTCATCACGTGTCTTGCCCGGATGCCTGCCTGACAGATGTCCGCCGGGACCGGCTTGCCGCAACTCAGTGTCAGGCCCCACGGGGGCAGCGTTACGGCGCTGCCTGCCGGTACGGCCTCCACGATGTTTTTACACCCGGAGAGTCGGGCGGCAGCCTCCGTTTCTGGCTCGTGAAACAGCTGCCGCAGAGTGAAGGTTCCTTGCGAGGCCCCCTGATCCAGTACGCACACCCGCTTGCAGTTGCGGAACACCTCGCCACGGTCGTGGGACACCCACAAAATCGGTCCGGAGAAATTCTCCAGAAAATCGGACAGCTTCAGCTCCAAGTCCCATTTCAGATAGCTGTCCAGCGCGGAAAACGGCTCGTCCAGCAAAATGACCTCCGGCTGGGAGCAGAGGATCCTCGCCAGCGCCACCCGCTGCTGCTGTCCGCCGGAAAGCTGGGCGGGATACCGCTTTTCTAGATCCTCCAGCCGAAAGCGGTGGAGGGTCGCCGACAGCGCGGTGGCTTTTTCCGCCTTGGAGCCGGAGCGGATGCCGCAGAGGATGTTTTTCTCCACCGTCATGGTGGGGAACAGGGCGTAATTCTGGAATAAATACCCCACCCGGCGCTGCTGGGGCGGCAGGTCGATACCGGCTTCACTGTCAAACAGCACCCGGTCATTCAGCACGATCCGCCCCCGATCCGGGGTCATGATCCCCGCGATGCACTTGAGGGTCATGCTCTTGCCGCAGCCGGAGGCCCCCAGCAGTGCCGTGATCTCGTCCTCCGCCTGAAACTGCACCCGCAGGTGAAAGCTGCCCAGCCGCTTTTCAAGATCCACGGAAAGGCTCATGCACGGTTCCTCCTTTTACTGCCGCCCGCCAGAAAGTCCCGGCGCTCCAGCATATTCACCGCCAGCAGAACCACGGCGGAGATTGCCAGATTCACCACCACCCATTTCATGGCCAGCCCATCGTTATTGGTCTGCCAAAGCTGGTAGACCGTGGTGGAGATGGTGGCGGTCTTTCCCGGCGTGTACCCGGCGATCATGCTGGTAGCGCCGTACTCGCCCAAGGCCCGGGCGAAGGCCAGCACCGTCCCCGCCAGAATACCCTGACGGCAGCAGGGCATCCGGATGTGCCAGAAAATATAGGCGTTGGAAAGACCCAGTGTCTGTCCGGAGTAGTCCAGCGTCTCGTCAAAGGATTCGAAAGCTCCGCGGGCGGTGCGGTACATCAACGGGAAGATCACCACGGCGGTGGCAAAGATGGCAGACCACCACGTCATCACCACCTTCACGCCGAAATGACGCAGCAGCCACGCGCCGAGGATCCGCTTTGGCCCCAGCAGCCGTAGCAGCAGATAGCCGATGACGGTGGGGGGCAGCACCAGCGGCAGCGTCAGCACCACGTCCAGAACGCCCTTCACCAGCCGGGGCAGGCGGGCGATATAGTACGCCGCGAAAACCCCGGCGAAAAAGACGATCACCGTGGAAATAGCCGCAACACGCAGCGAGTTCCATAGGGGAAACAGGTCCATAAGTTACCTCCTGAGGGGGAAGGGATGGAGGACCGACGGCCCGCCGCCGTATCAGCGGCGGGCAAGCGATTTATCGTCGGCCTTTTCAGAAATAATTCTCGGTCAAGCGGCGGAGAAGCCCACGGACTCAAACACGGTCATGGCTGCGTCGGTCTGGAGATAGGCCAGGAAGTCCTGGGCGGCATCCTCCTTGTCCCCCTTGAGCACGGCGGCGGGGTAGATGACCTGACCGCACATTTCGGCAGTGGCACTGTCCACCACCGTCAGACCGGCGGAGTGGGCGTCGGTGGCGTAGATGATGCCGCAGTCCACAGCGCACTCGCTGACCTGAGAGGTAACCTCCTTCACGTTGTTGCCGTAGGTCAGCTTATTTGCGACGGCGGTCTCGTCGATGCCGTAGTAGTTGAAGATCTTCAGGGTGTACTGACCCACGGGCACATCGCTGTTGCCGATGGCCAGCATCACATCGCCGTTCTTCAGCAACTCGGCAAGCTGGTCGAAGCTCTCAATGCCCTTGGGATTGCCTTCGGGAACGGTGAGCGTCACCTTGTTTTCCAGCAGGTCCACACGGCTGTCGGTGACGATGAGGTCAAGCCCGTCGGGGTTCTTCTCGGCATCACCGATGAGGCTGCCGTCCATGGCGTTCATCTGCTTGGGTGCGGCGGAGATGAACAGATCGCAGTCCGCGCCCTCCTTGATCTGGGTGAGCAGCTTGCCGGAGGAATCGAAGTTATATGTAACGGTCACGTTGGGGTTGTTCTGTTCGTACATTTCTTTGAGCTGGTTCATGGTCTCCGTCATAGAGGCGGCTGCGAACACGATCAGCTCCACCGGCTCACCGGCGGGGGCTTCCGTGGAGGCGTTGTCCTGCGTCTGGGAACCGTCGGCGGCGTTGGCACTGGTGTCGGCCTTGGAGCCGCAGGCGGCGAGGGACAGGGTCAGGCACAGGGCCAGCAGCAGAGACAAACACTTTTTCATGTTGGTTCTTCCTTCCTGATTCGATGAAAAATCTATCTCGACTTTACAGAGTAAATCGTGATACTTAATTGAGATGAACGGTTCTGAAAAGCAGGAGCGCGCTTGGGCGCTCTCGCTTTTATTTTCCGAAGGGGCAGTTGGGCCAGTGACAGGGCTTACAGCCAAGGCACAGCCCGCCCTCGCCCATCACGGCGAAGTCTCTGCGGGTCAGCTCCACGCCTGCGGCGATCCGGGGCAACGCCAGATCAAAAATGGTCGCTCCGGCGTACATCACACAGCCGGGCAGGCCGCAGATGGGGGTGCCGTCTGAAAAATAGCCCAGCAGGAACATGGCACCGGGCAGCACAGGCGCGCCGTAGGTGACGATGCGGGCGCCGCTCGCCCGGATGCCGCCGGGGGTGTTGTCGTCGGGGTCCACGCTCATGCCGCCGGTGCACAGGATCAGGTCCGCGCCGGTTTTCCTGGCTTCGCCGATGGCGTTGGCCACATTTTCTACGCCGTCGCCGGAATAGGCGGTGGAGATGGTCTCGATACCGTAGGCCGCCAGCTTCTCCTTCACCACCGGGGTGAAGGTATCTTGAATGAGACCCTTCTTCACCTCACTGCCGGTGGCCACGATAGCGGCGGTTTTCTTCACATAGGGCAGCAGCTCCAACAGAGGGCCGGCGCCCGCCGCCTGCTCGGCGGCTTGCAGCGTGTCCTCCTTGATGATGAGGGGGATGACCCGCATTCCCGCCAGCTTGTCACCCTTTTTCACGGCGGTATTGCCCTTCCGGGTGGCGATCATCACGTCCTCCCGGGAGTTGACAGCGATGAGCCGCTGGCTGTCCACCCGGAACAGGCCGTCACAGGCGGCTTTCAGCTCGATCTTGCCCTCTTTCGTCTCACTGCGGACCATGTTCTCCTGACCGCACAGGGCCAGCAATCGCTCCGCCGCGTCATTTTCGTGGACCATGCCCGGAGTCATCTCCCAGACATACAGGTTCTCCTTGCCCATGCTCAGCAGCACGGGAATATCGTCCTCTGTGACGATGTGGCCCTTGCGGAACCGGGCGTCCTTATATTGATCCTTGATGATCTGAGTCATATCGTGGCACAGCACGTGGCCCACGGCCTCCTCTGTTCGGATCAGCTTCACTTCAGCACCTCAATTTCGTCTCCGGGCCTGACAACGCCCTCTTTTACCACCACGGCGAAGATGCCCTCCGTGGGCATGACGCACTTGCCGACCGCCTTTTTGATGGCGCAGTCGTTGTGGCATTCCTTGCCGATCTGCGTCACCTCCACCTCCGTCTCGCCGATCCGCAGGTGGGTCCCCACCGGCAGGTGCTTGAGGTCGATGCCCTCTGTATTGATATTCTCCGCGAACACGCCCGGGTCCAGGGGAATAGGCGACAGGGCCCGCATGGTGTCGATGCTTTCCTCCGCCAATAGAGAGATCTGGCGGTGCCAGTCTCCGGCGTGGGCGTCCCCCACGATGCCGTGGCGCAGTTTCAATTCAATTTCCGGAACGGGCTTTTTCAGCGTTCCCTTTTTCTCGCTGATATTGACGGATATGACCTTTGCCATGGTTCTATCAGTCCTCTCGCTTATAGTCTCCGCTCTTGCCGCCGGATTTTTCCAGCAGGCGGATGTTGGTGATCTCCATGTCCTTCTGCACCGCCTTGCACATATCGTAAACGGTGAGGGCCGCCACAGAAACGGCAGTCAGGGCCTCCATCTCCACGCCGGTGACGCCGGTGCAGGTGACGGCGGCCCGAATTTCCACCATGCAGGGCTGGTCCGACAGATGGAACGTGATGTCGATACCTGTCAGGGGCAGGGGGTGGCACATGGGGATCAGCTCCCAGTTGTGCTTGGCGGCCTGGATGCCTGCCACCTGGGCCACCGCCAGCACGTCTCCCTTTTTCATGGTGCCGTTTTTGATATGGACCATAGTTTCCGGTGATACGCGGATCTCCCCCGCCGCCACCGCCCGCCGGTGGGTCACGGCCTTTTCTGTCACATCCACCATCCGGGCGCGGCCCTGTTCGTTGAAATGGGTCAGTTCTCCCATGGTTCAGCCTCCGATCTCATTCATGGTCCGGGGCGTATCGCTGACATGTTCCGTGAGGTGGTGCCCCCTTGGCTTATGCAGGATGCCCCGTAGGATGGCGTCCTCCAATTCCCTGCCGTGAAGTCCCCGGAGGGAGATTTCCTCCCGGCTGTGGAGACAGCCCTTCAGCTTGCCGTCCGCCGTCACCCGGATGCGGCGGCACGCTCCACAGAACTCGTGGCTCATGGGGGTGATCAGCCCCACAGTCCCCATGGCTCCCGGCAGACGGTACCGCCGCGCCACGCCATTGGGTTCGATTTCTTCCAGCGCCGGGAATCGGTTCAGAATCTCCGTTACCGGCAGAAAGCGTTCCTTTGGCCATGCCGCACACGGCCCCATAGGCATCAGTTCGATGAACCGCACCTCCCAGGGGTGCTCTTTTGTCAGGCTCAGAAAATCCTCGATCTCGTCATCATTCACGCCGCCCATCAGCACGGTGTCCAGCTTCAAATTCTGAAATCCGGCATCCTCCGCTGCCCGGATGCCCGCAAAGGCGTCCTCCAGGTTTCCACGACGGGTGATTTCCCGGAATCGCTCCGTCCGCAGGGTATCCAGACTGATGTTCAGCCGGTCCACTCCGGCTTCCTGCAGGGGCTTTGCCAATTCCGGCAGCAGGCTGCCGTTGGTGGTGAGGCAAAGCTCCTTCAGTTCCGGGATGGCCCGCAGCGTTCGGCAGATGTCCAGAATCCCTCGCCGCACCAGCGGTTCTCCGCCGGTCAAACGGATCTTCCGGATCCCCAGTTTCACCGCCGCCCGGGCGATCTCGCCGTATTCCTCTACGGAGAGGACGGCCCCATGGGGACCTTTTTCCACGCCGTCCGCCGGCATACAGTATTGGCATCGGTAATTGCAAAGGTCCGTTACCGACAGCCGCAGATAATCAATTGTCCGGCCATATTGATCGATCATCGCATTACTTCCTATCGTCCCAAGCTGCGGCCCGGAATTTTTCCGGGCGTGTTCGCCGGGGGCACACGGCCCGCAGCAGCGTCCGGCCGCCAAGTTTTCTAAGGTTGACCTTTATTATAGCAGATATTTCCTCAAAATACAAACCCCTTTTCCGCGGTTGGAGAAGGGCGGCGCGGCATGAAAAGCGAGTCCGACTTGGAGGACTGTTTCACGAGAAGGAAATGCCCGCTGAGGTGTAAAAAATTCCGGCTGTTCGCAGCGATAAATTTTAACCGGATTGTAGCATCTTGTTCACAATTTGTTCATGATTGCAAAGTGACTTTCCGCTATGGTAGGTTTATAGAAGTATACATGGATGTTAAACTGAATTTAGGAGGTTTTTTATGAGACGGTTTTTCAGAAAACGGCTTCCGGCCTTTCTGCTGACGCTGGTCATGGTCATGACGATGGTCCCGGCTGTGTCCGCCCGTTCCTCGGCGGATATTGAGTACAAAGTGGAGGCCGGGGAGACGGTGAGCTTTGACCTTTCAAAGTTTACAGATTATTATGATGAAAACAAGGATGACAACCTTTCTTATCTGCGATTTACAGATGTGACTGGCCTAGATAGCTGTGGGCGGTTGTATGCCTACGATTACAGCCGAGAAGAAGTGGGCTTAGACGAAGATGATTTGGAATCGGCATACTTTTATGTGTCCAGAAGTGATATGAGCCGTGATGATTACCGCTTAAACGGCATGAACTTCCTTGCGGGGAAGCGCTCTAATGGAGAAACGGTCGATCTGGCTTTCCAAATGCGCGGTGACAATGGCGGTAAGCTTACTGGTATACTGAGAATTGTAATCGGAAAGACTTCCGGTTCCTCCAAGGGTGACATCACCTATACGGTGAAGCCCGGCGAGGAAGTTGTATTTAGCGATGAAGATTTCAGCAATGCCTATGACAAGGCTGGCGGCTCCGGCACGATGAAGTATGTGGTATTTGAAAAGCCTTCCTCTGATTACAGCAATGCCGGTACCGTTTATTCCCGGTACGGCAAGCGGAATGCAACCTCTTTTACCCGCTCTGAACTGGACGATTACAAGTTCTACTACGGTGACAGCGACTATGGTGACTATGATCTGGACGAACTGAGCTTTGTGGCGGATAAGTCTTTTTCCGATAGTATTGAGATTGCATTTACAGCTTACGGCGGGAGAGGCAGCAAGGAGAATGATTCTGTCAGCGGAACCCTGAAAATCACATCTTCTAAATCTGCATCCTCCAGCAAGGGTGACATTACTTACACGGTGAAAGCCGGTGAGGAAGTTACCTTTGACGATGACGATTTTGAGAAGATCTATGAGAACAGCAGCTGCACCGGCAGCTTCAAGTATGTGGAATTCAGCCGGCCCGACAGCGCGTTCAACAATGCCGGTACCCTCTACTCTCGGTATGGCAAGCGGAATGAGACTGCCTTCACCCGTTCCAGCCTCAGCAGCAACAAGTTCTACTACGGTGACAGCGACTATGGTGACTACGATCTGGACGAGCTGAGCTTTGTGGCGGA
>ERZ1504261.590-NODE-590-length-9253-cov-4.793542_pt1 | contig 9253 bp, 8 predicted proteins | sample MGYA00572327_ERZ1504261 | MGnify/ENA primary metagenome ERZ1504261 (study PRJEB39906, sample SAMEA3182110) | gut metagenome | biome: human; feature: gut; material: Stool; isolation source: human stools | place: Canada | collected 2013-04-23 ... | reverse complement strand
AGTGACGGTTTCAATCAGGTTTATGACGCATGGCAGGCAGACCGCAGAAAGCAGACGGATCAGCCGGAGGGCTATACGGACGCGCTGGACAGCTACCTCCGCGCCGTCATCCCCCAGCTGCTCACCGGCGGCAGCGGAGAGAACAAGGTCTGCTCCCCCATCAACATCTACATGGCCCTCGCTATGCTGGCAGAGGTGACAGACAGCGAGAGCCGGGAGCAGATCCTCGCCCTGCTGGGCAGCGGCGATGTGAACGCTCTCCGGGCCGAGGCCGCCGCTGTCTGGAACGCCAACTACTGCGATGACGGCGCAGTGACCAGTATTCTGGCCAACTCCCTGTGGCTCAGCGACAAAATCAGCTTCAAGCAGGAAGCCATGGACGCGCTGGCAAGATATTATTACGCCTCGTCCTTCCGTGGTGAAATGGGCTCCGCCGCCTTTGACAAGACCCTTCAAGACTGGATCGGCCAGCAGACCGGCGGGCTTTTGAAGGAGCAAGCCTCCGGCCTGACAATGGACAAGGAAACGATCCTCGCCCTTGCGTCCACCATCTATTTCCGGGCCAAGTGGAATGGCGAGTTCTCCGAAGCCAACACCGTGCCGGATACCTTCCACGCCGACAGCGGCGATACAACCTGTGACTTCATGCGTCAGCGCGGGACGAACACCTATTACTGGAGCGACCGCTTCTCCGCGGTTTCCAAGCCGCTGGAGGGCAGCGGTGCCATGTGGTTCCTGCTGCCGGACGAGGGCGTTACGCCGGAGGAGCTGCTGGCTGACGAGCCGACGATGGACTTCCTACTCAGCGGCGGCGAGAGCGCGGAGAGCAAATACCTTATCGTCAACCTCGCTCTGCCGAAGTTCGACACGGCATCGGACCTGGATCTGGCCGACAGCCTGAAGGCTCTGGGCATCACGGACGTCTTTGATCCGGCGGTCTCGGACTTTTCCCCCATGACCGACGATACGGCGGCCTATCTCTCCCAGGCCCAACACGCCGCCCGGGTGGCCGTTGACGAGGAAGGCGTCACCGCCGCGGCCTATACCGTCATGATGATGTGCGGTGCGGCCGCCCCGCCGGAGGAGGAAGTGGACTTTGTTTTGAACCGTCCCTTCGTGTTCGCCATCACCGGGACTGACGGCCTGCCCCTGTTTGTGGGCATCGTCCACCAGCCGCAGCCGTGATTAAGGGCTCTGCTTCGCAGGCGGCAGATACGAGGGCACTTAACCTTTCCATATCGCGGGGTTTCAGACACGCAAAGGATCTCAAACGCAAGGGGCGGCATCTGCCGCCCTTTTTTCATGGTCAGAGACACTGTCCACAAAGTGCTGGCCGCCCTTTGCTTTTACGTTTCGTCCAAGAAACTCAAATTTCTTAGTCAAAATTACCAGAGGCACTGTCCGTGTCTGACGGACAGCAAAAAAAGCTGTATTTTCTGAAATCAGCCAATTTGTTCGTGTATCAAACACATTTGATTATGCTGTATGGTCATTCGGTGAAAAGCCTGCGAAAACCGCAGGAAAAATTTTGTGCGGATTTTCTCTTGCGGGCGGTATTGTATCTGTATAAAATACATCCATCTACAGATACGGACGCTTTGAGCAGTCCGGATCTCGCAAGGAGGATGAATTGAATGAAGAAGTTTGTTTCCATCATGCTGGCGCTGGCTATGTCCATGAGTCTGGCGGCCTGCGGCGCTGACAGCTCCAGCGATGCCAGCAGCGACAGCCAGAGCAGTTCTGACGCCGCTTCCGGTGAAAAAGTCGTAAAGATCGGCGTATTTGAGCCTGCTACCGGTGACTCCGGCGCCGGCGGCAAGCAGGAGATGCTGGGTATGCAGTACGCCAACCACATGACCCCCACCGTGGACATCGGCGGCGAGACCTACAAGGTAGAGCTGGTCTATGCCGATAACGGCTCCGATTCCGCCAAGGCTCCTACCGCCGCTTCTGAGCTGGTGAGCAAGGACGTTTCTCTGGTGCTGGGTACTTACGGCTCCAGCTGCGCCATGGCCGGCGGCCCCATCTTCGGTGAAGCGGGTCTGGCCGCCATCGGCGTGACCTGCACCAACCCCGGCGTCACTGCGGGCAATGACTACTATTTCCGCATCTGCTTCCTGGACCCCTTCCAGGGCACCGTTCTGGCCAACTTCGCGCAGGAGAAGTTCTCCGCCAAGAAGGCCTATTGCCTGGGCGAGCTGGGCAACGAGTACGATCAGGGCCTGATCAAGTACTTTACCGACGCCTTTGACGGCGAGGTCATCACCGACTCCTTCCCCACCAACACCTCCGACTTCAGCACCTACCTGTCGAAGGCTGTCTCCTCCGGCGCGGAAGTCATCTTCTGCCCCGTGTCCATTTCCTACTCCACTCAGATCGTGAAGCTGGCTGCTTCCATGGGTCTGGAGATCCCCATTCTGGGCTCCGATACGCTGGACAGCAACATGGTTCTGGAAGCCGCTTCCGGCTCTGACGTAAAGCTGTATGTCTCCACCTTCTATCAGGAGGGCGGCTCTCCCGAATTCGACGAGGGCATCAAGGCCTGGCTGAACGAGGACGCCACCGCCATGACCAACAACGGCGGCAATGACACCATCGCAGCCGTCACCGCCATGGGCTATGACGCCTACTATGTGGCGCTGGAGGCTCTGAAGGCCGCCGGCTCCACCGATCCCGCCGCTGTAAAGGCCGCGCTGCCCGGTGTGACCTACACCGGCGTCACCGGCGACATCGCCTTTGACGACATCGGCGACGCTATCCGCGACACTGCCTACATCAAGGTGGCTGACACCGCCAACAACGCCTGGGCTCTGGAAACGATGCAGAAAGCCGGTTGATCCGATCCTGCCGACCTGCCTGGCGGGGACTCCCCCGCCAGGCGGTCTTACCGTTTACAGACGGTTCGCGTGAAAGCACCCCAAGGCCGGGACCGCCCCGAAAGCAGCCGCTCTGCGGCTTTTTTCAAGACGGCTCCGCCGCGTGCCTTCCGCGTAAAACTTGAAAGAAAAGGGAGGGATCCCCGTGCAATACGGCATCTCCATTCTGCTCTCCGGCATATCGCTGGGCGGGCAGTACGCCCTCATCGCCATCGGCTACACCATGGTCTACGGCATCCTGCGGCTGATCAACTTCGCTCACGGCGATGTATTCATGGTAGCCGGTCTGATGATGGTCTACCTCAGTGCCAGCCTGCCGCTGGCCGCGGCCATTCCCCTGATGATCATTCTGACGGTGCTGCTGGGCTTCATCATCGAGCGGGCGGCCTACAAGCCTCTGCGGACAGCCCCCCGGATGTCGGTGATGATCTCCGCCATCGGTGTCAGCTATCTGCTGCAAAATCTGGCGACCTACGTCACCGGCGGCCTGCCCCAGATGTACCCCGCCCTGCCCGGTCTGTCCAACCAGCTGACCATCGCGGGGGTATCCACCAAGTATGTGACGGTGGTCACGCCGGTGCTGGTGGTGCTTCTGGTGGCGGCCCTGACCCAGCTCATCAACCACACCCGGATCGGCATGGCCATGCGGGCGGTATCCCGGGATTTTGAAACCGCGCAGCTCATGGGCATCCGGATCAACAGCGTGATCTCCGTGACCTTCATCATCGGCTCTCTGCTGGCGGCCATCGGCTCCCTGCTGTACTTCACCAACTACCAGTCCATCGTCCCCCTGTCCGGCTCCCTGCCGGGACTGCGGGCCTTCGTAGCGGCGGTATTCGGCGGTATCGGCTCCATTCCCGGCGCCGTGGTGGGGGCGTTTCTCATCGGTATCTGCGAGAGCGTCATCAAGGGCTCCGATTGGAGCGTCTTTTCCGATGCCTTTACCTTCGCCATCCTGATCGTGGTGCTTTGCGTGAAGCCCACGGGTCTGTTCGGCGAAAAAGTCACGGACAAAGTGTAAGGGGGGATCGACTGTGCTGAACGAAAAGAAAAGCAAACGGGGCACGGTGATCGCCCTGCTCTGCGCGCTGGCACTGTTGGCGCTGGTCATCCTGCTGGAAAACACCATGAAGCCCACGGGTATGCTGTTCACCGTTCTGAAAAAGGGCGCGGTATACGCGCTGGTGGCGGTGTCCATGAACCTGCTCAACGGCTTCACCGGCCTGTTTTCTCTGGGACAGGCGGGCTTCATGCTGCTGGGCGCTTACACCTATGCCATTCTCACCATTCCCACGGCGGACCGGGAAGCGGTGTACTATCTCTATAACGGCTCCGCCGTGAAGTTCTCCCTGCCGGAGCTGTTCGGCGGCGGGGCTGTGGGGCTGGTGCTGGGCGTTCTGCTGGCCCTGTTTCTGGGCGGCTGCGTGGCGGCAGCGGTGGCGTGGCTCATCGGCCTGCCGGTGCTGCGTCTGAAATCCGACTATCTGGCCATTGCCACTCTGGGCTTCGCGGAGATCATCCGGGCCATTTTCCAGTGGGACCCCCTCGGCCCCGTGACCAACGGCGCCAACGCCTTGAAGAACTTCCCCACCTTCTCCAGCTTCAATATCCAGAATGCCGACGGCAAGGTGATCCTGCGGCTGTCCACCTTCGTACCGTTTCTGCTGGCGGGGGTGTGCGTGGCGGTGATCGTACTGCTGATCAACTCCACCTACGGCCGGGCCTTTAAGGCCATCCGGGATGATGAGGTGGCGGCAGAGGCCATGGGCATCAATCTGGCCCGCCACAAGCGGCTGGCCTTCTGCATCAGCTCGTTTTTCGCCGGGGTGGGCGGCGGCCTGTTCGCCATGTTCGCCAATCAGGCGCAGGCCAAGGTGTTCACCACGGCCATGACCTACGAGATCCTGCTGATCGTGGTCATCGGCGGTATCGGCTCCATCTCCGGCAGCTGCATCGCGGCATTTCTGTATGTGGCGGCCAGTGAATGGTGGCTGCGGTTTCTGGACGCCGAGACCTACATCGGCAGCTTCAAGGTCCCCTTCCTGCGCACCGGCTTCCGGATGGTGGTGTTCTCCGTCATCATCATGGTGGTGGTGCTGTTCTTCCGAAAGGGCATCATGGGAGATAAAGAGCTGCCGGATCTCCTGAAAAAGCGGCAGAAAAAAGCGAAGAAGGAGGCGGTACAGCCATGAGTGAGCAGCTTTTGAGACTGGATCACATCACCATGCAGTTCGGCGGCGTTGTGGCTGTGGACGATCTGGAGCTGGAGGTCAACGAGGGCGAGATCGTGGCCCTCATCGGACCCAACGGCGCGGGAAAGACCACCGCCTTCAATGTCATCACCGGCGTGTACCAGCCCACCAACGGCGCGGTGTGGTTCGATGGGGCAAAGATCATCGAAAACCACCCCCAAGGCAAAATGAAAAAGCAGTACAAGGGCCAGTGTGACGGACTTTTCACGGAGACCCTCTCCCCTACCCCGGACAAGATCACCCGGTTGGGCATGGCCCGGACCTTTCAGAACATCCGTTTGTGGAAGACCCAGACGGTGTTCGACAATGTGCTCATCGCCAAGCATTGCCGCTCCACCAGCAGCGTGTTTTCCGCCGCGTTCCGGCTGAACCGGAAGGAGGAAGCGGCCCAGCGGGCGCAGGTGGAGGAGCTGCTGGAGATCGTAGGGTTGTCCGACGTGAAAAACGAGTTGGCCACCAGCCTGCCCTACGGCAAGCAGCGGCGGCTGGAGATCGCCCGGGCGCTGGCGGCGGAGCCAAAGCTTCTGCTTCTGGATGAGCCGGCCGCCGGCATGAACCCTCAGGAAACGGAGGAGCTGACAGCCTTTATCGGGGAGATCCGGGAAAAATTCAAGATCACGATCCTCCTCATCGAGCACCACATGAATCTGGTCATGGGCATTTCCGACCGCATCTATGTGCTGGATTTCGGCAAGCTGATCGCCCACGGCACACCGGCGGAGATCCAAAAAAATCAGCGCGTCATCGACGCGTATCTGGGGGTGGCGGACGATGCTTAAAATTGAAAACCTCCAGGTCCACTACGGCGGCATTCAGGCCCTCCGGGGCATTTCTCTGGAAGTGCCGGACGGCAAGATCGTGACGCTGATCGGCGCCAACGGCGCGGGCAAATCTACCACCCTGCGGACCATCACCGGACTGGTAAAGGCCTCCGGCGGCTCCGTCCAGTGGGACGGGCAGGAGCTGCTGGGCAAGTCCATCGACAAGATCATCTCCACCGGCATCGCCATGAGTCCGGAGGGCCGCCGGGTCTTCCCGGATATGACGGTGCTGGAAAATCTGAAGATCGGGGCCTATCTGCGCCGGGACAAAGCGGAGATTGAAAAAGACATCCAGTGGGTGTACAGCCTGTTTCCCCGTCTGGAGGAACGGAGCTGGCAGCTGGCGGGCACCCTCTCCGGCGGCGAGCAGCAGATGCTGGCCGTGGGCCGTGCCCTCATGTCCCGCCCCAAGCTGATGATGCTGGATGAACCGTCTCTGGGCCTGGCCCCGCTGGTGGTGCAGGACATCTTCTCCATCATCCGGGAGATCAACCGGCAGGGCGTCACGGTGCTGCTGGTGGAGCAGAACGCTAACATGGCCCTGAAGATCGCGGACCTCGCCTATGTGCTGGAGACCGGCACCATCACCATGTCCGGCACCGGCGCGGAGCTGCTGGCGGACAGCCGGGTGAAGGAAGCGTATCTGGGAAAAAGCAGCTGATTTCTGCCGAATACACGCAATGCCCGAAGGAACATCTCCTTCGGGCATTTTACTGCGGGAATCCAACCTTCTACTGACCGCAAAAAAGCCGCCGGGGAAATCAACTCCCCGGCAGCTTTTTCACTCGTTCAATTTCTGAAGTGCGGTCTCGGATGCACATACGCGCCTTAGCACATTAGCAGGATAGATTTACGTGCTCCATCAGGTCGATGAGAACCCGAATGCCCTGCAAATAGGCCCGCACCGGGATACGCTCGTTGGTCCCGTGGACACCGGCGGCCGCCTCCTCCGGCTCCGCCATGAAGGGACTGCACCGCAGGCAGGTGTCTCAGATCTGCTCATAGTGGTGGGCGTCCGTGGCCCCCACGGTCATGGACGGCAGGAATACCACGCCGGGGTAATATCTCTGCAATCTCGGACAGCGCGGGTTTCTCGCAGCACGGCTAACAGATAGGCCCTGCTCTTGTGAGGCTTCCCGCTTGAGAGCGGTCCCTTTCAGTTCCTTTTGCGGGAGGGGAGTTTTGCCCGAAGACTTTCCAGTCGGTTCAGGGCATTCAGAAGCGTCTCGTCCTTCTTGGCAAAGTGGAAGCGGATCAGATGATTCACCGGCTCGCGGAAGAAGCTGGAGCCGGGCACTGCTCCGACGCCTATCAGCCGGGTCAGATCCTCGCAGAATTTCAGATCGCTGTCATAGCCGAATTCGGAAATGTCCAGCAGGACATAATACGCCCCCTCCGGATCGTTGTGGATGATGTGCAGATCATCCAGTCCCTTGAGGAACAGCTCCTTCTTGTGGGTATATTTCGCCAGCAGATCATCGTAGTAATCCTGTCCGAATTTCAGTCCCGGGATCACAGCCTCCTGTAAGGAAAAAGGCTAACCCCTCCCAAACTGCTTTGGAAGAGGTGTGCGCCTTTTATTAATCAATTTTTCCAAATCTCAATTTCTGCCCGGCAAAAATTTAAACACTTTGTCCCGCTTACTCCACAGCTTGGCCAGTCCGCATCACCAGAACCGGTTGATCTGCATGCCTAAGCTCTGCCCTTTGCGGCAAGTGTCTCTGCCGCTCAGTCCAGCGCCGCCAGCAGCTGTCAAGACAGTCCGCACTCACTTTTCTCGCCGAAGTCCTATCAGGAAAATAAGAAAGATACTTGACGCAGCTCCGTTTTTTCTCCGGCGGTGTTTGACAATGCATCGCCCTGCGGTATAATAACCGTATTGTAAGCTTGCCGGAAACGGCGCAGTTCAAAGGAAGGATGACGTGCTATGACCATGGATACCAAAGCTCTGCTGGCAGAGGCGGAAGCCCTGAAGCCCCAGCTTCTGACGGATCGCCGGACCCTGCACAGGGACCCGGAGGTAGGCCCCTCCCTGCCCCACACCGCCGCCTATGTGACGGAACGGCTGACGGCGCTGGGGTATACGCCCCGCCCGCTGGCCGGGGGCGTGGTGGCGGACATCACCGGCGAGGATACCGGCCGGTGCGTGCTGCTCCGGGCGGATATGGACGCTCTCCGGGTCCGGGAGGCCACGGGGCTGGATTTTCAGTCGGAAAACGGCGCCATGCACGCCTGCGGCCACGATATGCACGCCGCCATGCTGTTGGGCGCCGCCGCTTTGCTCAAGCGGCATCAGGCGGACTTGAAGGGTACGGTGCGGCTGGTGTTCCAGCCGGATGAGGAGGGCTTCACCGGGGCGAAGTCCATGCTGGCGGCTGGGGTCCTGAAGGATGCGCCGACGCCCAAAGCGGCACTGGCCCTTCATGTCAACTCCGGCACCCCCTCCGGCATGGTACTCTGTGGCCGGGGGACGTTCATGGCGGGCTGCACCCTGTTCCGGGTCTCCGTCCGGGGCACCGGCTGCCACGGGGCCATGCCGGAGACCGGCGTGGACCCCATCAACATCGCCGCCCACATCTACCTCTCCCTGCAGGAGCTGACCGCACGGGAGATCTCCGCGAAGAAGCCTGCCGTGGTGACGGTGGGCCGGTTCCAGGGGGGACAGGCCCCCAACATCATCCCGGAGGAGGCCGTGCTGGAGGGCACCATCCGCACCTTTGACCGGGAGCTCAGCGCCCGGATCATGGAGCGCATCCGGGTCATCGCGGAGAACACGGCGGCGGCCTTCCGAGGCAGCTCCCATTTGGAGGAGATCGCCTCCGCGCCGCCGCTGGTAAACGATCCCGCCCTGATGGAACAGGTCGCGGGCTGGGCGGAGGAGCTGGCTGGCAAGGAGCGGGTGTACCGTCTGGATCAGGGGGGCATGGGCTCCGAGGACTTCGCCTCCTTCACCTATGAGCTGCCCTGCGCCTACCTGCTGCTGGGAGCCGGAACGCCGCAGGAGGACCCTCGCTACGGCAAGCCCATGCACAACGAGGCGGTGGTGTTCAACGAGGACGTTCTCCCCACCGGCGCAGCGCTCCACACCCTGTTCGCCCTGCGGATGCTGGCGCAGGAAACCTGAGCCGTCCCCTCCCCTTTTTGCGGCAAATTCAGACTTTGTTCACCAAAGGCAGCGCCGCCGGTGGTAGTCTATGAGCAGAAAAGAGGGGGATGCTGTCGATAAAGCAGCAATTTCTCCGCAGCGGTAAGGAAGGGCTGTCTCTTATACACATCTCCGAGCCCACGAGACCGTACTAGATCT
>ERZ1504261.575-NODE-575-length-9404-cov-5.141192_pt1 | contig 9404 bp, 9 predicted proteins | sample MGYA00572327_ERZ1504261 | MGnify/ENA primary metagenome ERZ1504261 (study PRJEB39906, sample SAMEA3182110) | gut metagenome | biome: human; feature: gut; material: Stool; isolation source: human stools | place: Canada | collected 2013-04-23 ... | reverse complement strand
TGTGGGTGCTGGAAATGCTGGCCGTGCGGTTCGGCTACCGAATGTACCGGACGTTCAGCATCCAACGGGATCAGCCGGGAGCGGTGCCTGTGGCTATTATCGGCGCAGGTTCGGCCGGCGTACAGCTGCTCAACGAGATCCAGCACAACCCTAACAGCCGCTACCACGTTCAGTGCTTTTTTGACGATGACCCTGCTAAGGTCAATAAACGCATCCGGGGCGTGCCCATCAGCGGATTTATTAGTCAGGCATTACCCCGGATGCGGGCCATGGATATTCACGAGGCTATTTTCGCCATTCCCTCCATGGATGAGATGCACCGGAAGGAAATTCTGCGGCAGTTGGCGGACCGGAGCATTCGTGTTTCCACCCTGCCCAGCACGCTGGAGCTGATCGACCAGAAGCCTATCCGCCAGCAGCTGCGAGAGGTGAAGATCGAGGATCTGCTGGGACGGGATACCATCGAGCTGGATATTTCCGCCGTGGAGGGGTTGCTGTTCGGACGCACCGTGCTGGTCACCGGTGGCGGCGGCTCCATCGGCAGCGAGTTATGCCGTCAGATCGTCAAGCATCATCCCAAGCGGCTTGTCATCTTCGATATTTACGAGAATAACGCCTACGACATCCAGCAGGAGCTGCTGTACCAGTACGGCAGGGACCTGCCCCTCAGCGTGGAGATCGGCTCCGTCCGGGACCCCCGGCGGCTGGAACTGCTGTTTGATACCTACAAACCCGACGTGGTGTTCCACGCCGCCGCCCATAAGCACGTTCCCTTGATGGAGACCAGTCCCCAGGAGGCCATCCGCAACAACGTGTTCGGCACGCTGAACACCGTCCGGGCGGCAGACGCCCACGGCGTCAAAAAGTTCATCCTGATCTCCACGGATAAGGCCGTCAACCCCACCTCCGTCATGGGCGCCAGCAAGCGCCTGTGCGAAATGGTGGTGCAGTCCATGGCCGGCTGCTCCCAGACCACCTTCGCTGCGGTGCGCTTCGGCAATGTGCTGGGCTCCAACGGCTCCGTGGTTCCGCTGTTCCGCCGCCAGATCGCAGCGGGCGGCCCTGTCACCGTGACGGACAAGCGCATCATCCGCTATTTCATGACGATCCCCGAGGCCGCCCAGCTGGTGCTGGAAGCGGGGGCCATGGCCAAGCAGAACGAGCTGTTCGTGCTGGATATGGGCCGTCCGGTGAAGATTATCGAGCTGGCGGAGAACTGTCTCTTATACACATCTCCGAGCCCACGAGACCGTACTAGCGGAGAACATGATCCGACTGTCCGGCTACGAGCCGTACCGGGACATTGAGATCGTGGAGACCGGTCTGCGCCCCGGCGAGAAGCTCTACGAAGAGCTGCTGATCGCCAGCCGGGATCTGGAAAAAACCGGCAACGGCATGATCTTCGTGGAGCACCAGCCCCCGGTGACGCCGGAGGAGCTGGAACGAAAGCTGACGTTATTGAATGACGCGCTGGAAAAAACCATGCGGACGGAGGACGTCTCCTGCATCCGGGAGGTGCTGCACCGGGTGGTGCCTACCTTCCACGAACCGGAGGAGGTCAACGCCGCGCAGGGTGAGGAAGTAGAAGCGCCTGCCCCTGCGGTCTCCTGACCGCCGGAAGTCCGAATGATCTGAAAAAAGGAAGTGTCCGTATGTTTTCCCTTGAAAAAATCGCGTTCAAACCCTTCACACAGAAGGCCTTTCTCGCCACCCCCACCATGCACGGTGAGGAGCTGGATTATATCCGTCTCGCCTACGATACCAACTGGATGAGCACCGTGGGCGAGAATATCAACGAGGTCGAGCGCATCGCCGCCGAAAAAGCAGAGGTCGGTTATGCGGTTGGCCTCGCCTGCTGCACCGCCGCGCTGCATCTGTGCGTAAAGCTGGCAGGGGAGCGGCTCTACGGCAAGCCTGCCATCAGCCACGGCGCTCTTGAGGGACGGCGTGTGTTCTGCTCGGACATGACCTTTGACGCCACGCTGAACCCTGTGGTCTACGAGGGCGGCATCCCCGTCTTTATCGACACCGAGGCGGACAGCTGGAACATGGACCCCATCGCGCTGGAAAAGGCGTTCACCCTGTATCCGGAGGTGAAGCTGGTGGTCATGGCTCATCTCTACGGCTTCCCCGCCAAGGTGGACGAGATCAAGCGCATCTGCGAAAAACACGGCGCGCTGCTCATTGAGGACGCCGCCGAGGCCATGGGCGCGACGGTGAACGGCAAGCAGTGCGGCAGCTTCGGCGACTACGCCGCCATCTCCTACAACGGCAACAAGATCATCACCGGCTCTGCCGGCGGCTGCCTTCTGACCAACTCCCTTGAGGACGCCAACCGTGCCCGCAAATGGGCGACGCAGGCCCGGGAGAATGCCGCGTGGTATCAGCACGAGGAGGTCGGCTACAACTACCGCATGAGCAACGTTGTCGCAGGCGTGGTGCGGGGCCAGTATCCCCATTTAGAGGAGCATATCGCCCAGAAGAAGGCCGTTTATCAGCGCTATTGTGAGGGACTGCGGGATCTGCCGGTGACGATGAACCCCATTGTTGACGGCACCGAGCCGAACTACTGGCTCTCCGCCCTCATCATTGATGAGAACGCCATGTGCCCGCAGGTGCGGAGTGATAACGAAGCCCTTTACCGTCCTGAGACGGGGAAGTCCTGCCCCACGGAAATTTTGGAAGTTTTGACACGGTACAACGCTGAGGGCCGCCCCATCTGGAAGCCCATGCACATGCAGCCCATGTACCGCCTGCACGAGTGCGTGGGCCGGGAAGGTAGCCTCCGCTGCCGCACTAACGCCTATATCGCCGGCGGTGTGCCCGACGTGGGCGCGGACATTTTCCGGCGGGGTCTGTGCCTGCCCAGCGACAACAAGCTGACGGAGGAGCAGGTGGACGGCATCATCGCGCTGATCCACGCCTGCTTTGCGTGAGAAAAGGAAAAATAGGAAGTTATTTTTGTGAAACAGTCTAAGCAGGGCATCTATGCCCGTTATATCAAGCGAATATTGGACGTCATTCTTTCCGGCTGTGCCCTTGTGGTGCTGTCGCCGGTGCTGCTGATCGTGGCCGTTCTGGTGCGGACAAAGCTGGGCAGCCCCGTCATTTTCTGTCAGGAGCGCCCCGGCAAGGACGAAAAGATCTTCAAAATGTATAAGTTCCGCTCCATGACGGACCAACGGGACGAAAACGGCGAACTGCTGCCCGACGAGGTGCGTCTGACGAAGTTTGGCCGCGCCCTCCGCTCCACCAGCCTTGACGAGCTGCCGGAGCTTTGGAACATCTTCAAGGGCGATATGTCCATCGTCGGTCCCCGTCCGCAGCTGGTGCGGGATATGGTGTTCATGACACCGGAGCAGCGTCTCCGCCATACCGTGATGCCGGGGCTGACGGGACTTGCGCAGGTCAGCGGACGCAACGCGATCTCCTGGGAGGATAAACTGGCCACGGACTTGCGCTATATCCGCCGCATCACCTTTCTGGGCGACGTGAAGATCGTTCTGCTCACGGTGAAAAAGGTCTTTTGCCGGGAGGACATCTCCGCTGACGGCATGGACACCGCCGAGGATCTGGGCGATTATCTGCTCCGAACAGCGCAGGTGAGCGAGGAAGTATATCAGGAATTACAGGCAGAGAGCAAAGCGCTGCTCCTTACTGCCGGGAAATAAAGGAATCGATCCATGAATATCTGGCTCATTAACCACTACGCCGTTCCGCCGAAGTATTATCCCTTGGCGAGACCGACGCTGTTTGCAAAAAATCTCATGGCAATGGGACATACCGTGACCGTTTTTGCCGCAAGCTCCGTCCATAATTCGGACGTCAACCTCATCACCGACGGGCGGAAATGGCGGGCGGAAACGGTGGACGGCGTTCACTATGTCTATATCAAGTGCTGTGATTATCAGGGCAGTGGTTTGAAGCGCATCTATAATATCTGTGAGTTCGCATGGAAGCTGCCGGGCGTCTGCAAGCAGTTTCCCAAGCCGGATGCCATCGTGGCCACCTCGGTTCCGCCAACCTCCTGCGCAATGGGCGTCCGGATGGGACGCAAATGGGACTGCAAAACTGTGGCGGAGATCGCAGACCTCTGGCCGGAGAGCATCGTATCCTTCGGAATTGCCGGTCCACATAACCCTGCCGTCATCGCCCTGCGGCGGCTGGAAAAGTGGATCTACAAAAACGCCGGTGCCGTGGTGTTTACCATGGAGGGCGCTTACGATTACATCGTGGAGCAGGGATGGGAGAACGAGATCCCTCGTTCTAAGGTCTATCATATCAACAACGGCGTTGATCTGGAGCAGTTTGATTACAATACGGAGCATTTCCGCGTGGATGACCCCGATCTGGACGATCCGGACACCTTCAAGGTGGTCTATACCGGCTCCATCCGGAAAGCGAACGGTCTCGGTATCTTGGTGGATGCGGCAAAAGCCATTCGTGATCCTCGTATCAAGATCCTTGTATGGGGAGAGGGAGATGAGCGTGAGGAGCTGACACGCCGCGTGGTGGAGGAAGGTCTCACCAATATCGTTTTTAAGGGAAAGGTCGAGAAGAAGTATGTGCCCTCCATCGTTTCCCGGGCGGATCTGAATCTGGTCCATTGGGGCGAGGTCCATCTGATCCAGTACGGTGTCAGCTATAATAAGCTGTTTGATTATATGGCGGCGGGACGGCCGATCTTCTCTACGGTGCGCCCCGGTTACAGTATCTGGGAGAAATATGACTGCGGACGGGATACGGAGGATCCTCGCCCTGAGCCGCTTGCGCATGAACTGGAAAAAATGGCGGCGCTTCCGCCAGAGGAGTTGTCACGGCTGGGGGAGAACGCCCGCAAGGGCGCTGAGGATTATGACTTCCGTGTATTGACACAGAAATTACTGAATGTGATCGGGGAGATCGAGTGATATGAAAATTACTGTCATCGGAACGGGCTACGTCGGATTGATCGCGGGCCTCGGCTTTGCCAAGTGGGGCAACGAGGTGGTCTGTCTGGATGTGATTCCGGAGAAAATCGAAAAGCTGCAAAAGGGGATCTGCCCCATCTATGAGCCCGGTGCGGAGGTGCAGCTCAGCGATGGGCTTTCCAGCGGCCGCCTTCGCTTTACCTGTGATGTGAAGTCCGCCGTGGAGCACGGCGAGCTGATCTTCATCGCGGTGGGCACCCCGGAGGCAGCGGACGGCAGCGCCGACCTGTGCTATGTATACAGCGCTGCCGACGAGATCGCCGACTATATGCAAAGCTATAAGCTGGTGGTGGACAAGTCCACCGTTCCGGTGGGCACCGCCCGCGCCCTGCGCCAGCGCATTGCGGAGCGCTTGAAGGCGATGGGGAAGAATATCCCCTTTGATGTGGCCTCCAACCCCGAGTTTCTGCGGGAAGGCCGCGCGGTGGGCGATTTCGACAACCCCGACCGCATCGTGTTGGGCGTTGCCAGCGAGCGGGCGGAGAAGCTGCTGCGGGAGCTTTACAAGGTGTTCTCCCGCTCCAATAAGCCGGTGGTCGTCACCACGCCGGAGACGGCGGAGATGATCAAATACGCCTCCAACGCCTTCCTTGCCACGAAGATCACCTTTATCAACGAGATCGCGAACCTGTGCGAGCAGGTAGGGGCCAACGCCCTTGAGGTCGCCGCCGCCATGGGCAAGGACGGGCGCATCAGCCCCAAGTTCCTGCACCCCGGCCCCGGCTACGGCGGCAGCTGTTTTCCGAAGGACACCAAGGCGCTGGCGGATACCGGAAAAAAATTCGGCGCGCCCATGACCGTGGTGGAAAGCGTGGTTCTTGCTAACCAGCGTCAAAAGAAGCTGGCTGCGGAAAAGATCATGCGCCGTTTTCCCGACGGCGGCGTGATCGCGCTGCTGGGCCTTTCCTTCAAGCCGGAAACGGATGACATCCGGGAATCTCCCGCGGTGGAGATCGCCGGTGCGCTGCTGGCCGATGGGCGCTATACCGTGCGGATGTACGATCCCAAGGCGTTGGAAAACGCGCGGCGTCAGCTGGGTGAGCAGGCCAACGCGGTGTGGTGCGGCAGCAAAAAGGAGGCGTTGGATAACGCCGACGCGGTGGTGATCGCAACGGAGTGGAGCGAATTTGCCTCCATGGATCTTGCGGCGCTGGGCAGCAGACTGAAGCAGCCGGTGCTTTTTGACCTGCGGAATGTGTACCGCAAGAGCGAGGCGGAGTCCGCCGGACTGGAATACTACGGAACCGGCGTATAAAGACCGTGGAGGACGGAACGATGGAATTTATTGATCTGAAAGCGCAATATCGGGCGCTGCAAGGCGAGATCGACGCAAACATTCAGCGGATCCTTGCCGGCGCTCATTTTATCGGGGGCGAGGAAGTCGCCGAATTTGAGGAAAAGCTTGCCGCCTATGTGGGCCGCAGGCACTGTGTCACCTGCGGCAACGGTACCGACGCCCTTCAGCTTGTCTATATGGCGTACGGTATCGGGGCGGGGGACGCGGTGTTCTGCCCGGATATGACCTTCATCGCGTCGGTGGAGCCTGCGTGTATGCTGGGCGCCGCCCCCGTGTTCTGCGACATTGAGCCGGACACCTATAATCTGGATCCCGTTTCGCTGGAAGCACATATCCAAAGCGTTCTGGCGGAGGGAACGCTCCGCCCCCGGGCAGTCGTAGCGGTGGACTTTCTCGGCAATCCCGCGAAATATGACGAGTTAGACGCCATCTGCAAGAAATACGGACTGCTGCTGATCGAGGACGCCGCCCAGGGCACCGGCGCGTCCTATAAGGGAAGAAAGTGCGGCTCCTTCGGCGATATTGCCACCACATCCTTCTTCCCCTCCAAGCCGCTGGGCTGCTATGGCGACGGCGGCGCTGTCTTTACGGATGATGACGAGATCGCAGAATTGCTGCGCTCGTATAAGGTTCACGGAAAGGGCCCGAAAGGGAAGTATGACAACGTCCGCATCGGGCTCAATTCCCGTCTGGATACCCTGCAAGCCGGTGTCATGCTCCCCAAGCTTGCCGTGCTGGATCAGGAGATCGCCATGCGGCAGGAGATCGCGGAGCGCTATCACGACGCCTTTGCGGGCAAGCTTCAGCTTCCCGTCATTACGGACGGCTGCGTTTCCGCTTACGCCCAATACTGTATGCTGGCGAAGGACGAGGCGCAGCGGCAGAATATTCTGGATGCCATGGCCGCGGCGAACATCCCCAGCCTGATCTACTATCCCACGCCGCTGCATGTGCTGGACGCCTTCGCGCCTTATCCCGCGGAGGAACTTCCGAACGCCGCACACTATGCTCGCTGCAATTTCGGCGTTCCGTTTTCTCCCTATCTGACGCGGGAAGATCAGGACGCCGTGATCCGCACGGTGCTGGAGGAGCTGTAACGAATGGAAGAAATGACCGGCAAGGGTAAAAATGATGCTTCTTGCGCCGCGCATATCTCTTATATTCATCCATTGAGCATTGTAGATGAAGGCAGCGATATCGGCTCCGGAACCCGAGTTTGGGCGGGTGCTCATGTGATGACTGGCGCAAAGATCGGGCAGGACTGCAATATTGGCGAGCATTGTTTTGTTGAAGGCGGTGTGACGATTGGCGATCGTGTCACGGTGAAGAATAATGTGGCATTATATTGCGGCGCTGTGATCGAGGATGATGTATTTCTCGGTCCGTCCTGTGTTTTTACCAATGTTATTAACCCGCGTGCGTTTGTCTCCCGTAAAAGTGAGTTTCGGAAAACGATCGTTCGCAGGGGGGCAAGCATCGGAGCAAATGCGACCTTAATTTGCGGTCATACGGTGGGAGAATATGCTTTTGTTGGTGCCGGGGCTGTTGTTAGCCGCGATGTACCTGATTTTGGATTGGTTTGCGGTGTGCCCGCTAAGCTCTGCGGTTGGGTCTGCAAATGTGGCAGCAAGTTGGAATTTTCTCACGGTTCAACGGCTTGCATAGAATGCGGAGAAGTGTATGAGCAAGTGTCCGGCGAGCGCATAAAACCGGTTTTCCAGATGAAACAAATTTGATTTGACTGTGAGGTAGTAGTGTGTTTACTTACCAGCGCTGCACCAGATGCGTTATGGATAACGCATCTGACCCAACCATCACCTTTGATGCCGAAGGGCGTTGCAACTATTGTACCGATGTTCTTCGCCGTATGCCCACAGAGTACTTCCCGAACGAAGAGGGAAAGCGGCGGCTGGACGCGATGGTTGCTGAAATCAAAGAAACCTGCAAAAATGACCCTTATGACTGTATTGTTGGCGTTTCCGGGGGCATCGACAGTTCTTACATCTTATATTGGGGGTGGACACAAGGGCTTCGTATGCTGGCGGTCCATATTGATGATGGACTGGACAATCCTATCGCGACGGAAAACCTAAGAAAGCTTGTCGAGAAGACCGGCGTGACAATGGTGACCATTCAGCCGGATATGGCGGAATACCGGGATGTTCTGCGGTCCTTGCTGAAGGGAAGTCTGCCAAACCTCGCAATTGCACAGGATAACTTAATCGTCAAAGCATTGCAGGACTATGCGAAGGAGAATCGCATCCGCTATTCACTCGATGGCAATAATATTGCCCACGAAAGTATTTTGGAGCGCGGCCGAGGGATTAACTTCAATGACGGAAAATTCATCAAGGCCGTTCAAAAGAAATTCGGAGAACAGCCGCTTGTTCATACGCAATTCCTCACACTGACGGATCGCTACCTGAAGCGCCGTCATAGTGGGGTCATTCATCTGCGCCCACTGAACAATATGCCTTATGATATCCGGAGTGCTATCCATGCATTAGAGGTCTTCTGTGGTTTCCAATATTACGGAGGGAAGCATTATGAGTCGATTTTGACCCGCTTTCTGCAATGCTATTACCTGCCCACAAAGTTTGGCAAGGATAAACGGAAATCACATTACTCCAGCCTCATTGTTTCCGGTCAAATGACTCGGGAAGAAGCGCTGGCACTGTTGGAAAAACCGCTCTATCCTTCGGAAGAGCTCCTTCAGGCGGACAAGCAGTTTTTGGCAGATTACTGCGGTGTCTCTCTCGACATCTTTGAGTCCTGGTTAGCACTTCCTCCCAGGGAGGAATATTCTATACCGCACTCCGCTCTGAATCACATCGCTCCGCTGGCCAGAAAGTTCCGCCGATTTATCGAGTAAAAAATTACACAAAAGGGGAGTCCTTTCCAATGAATTACGCGCTCATCGGCTGCGGCCGCATCGCGGTCAACCACATCAAGGCCGCGCTGAACAACAAGCTGAATATCGTCGCCGTGTGCGACGTTCTGCCGGAGAAGATGGAGGAGCTGCTGGCCAAGTATGATCTCCAGAACGACGATTCCATCGCCCGCTATACGGACTATAAAAAGTTGTTGGCCGATCATCCTGACTTACAGCTTGCCCTGTCTCTTATACACATCTGACG
>ERZ1504261.566-NODE-566-length-9531-cov-3.933305_pt1 | contig 9531 bp, 6 predicted proteins | sample MGYA00572327_ERZ1504261 | MGnify/ENA primary metagenome ERZ1504261 (study PRJEB39906, sample SAMEA3182110) | gut metagenome | biome: human; feature: gut; material: Stool; isolation source: human stools | place: Canada | collected 2013-04-23 ... | reverse complement strand
TTTCGCTGCAATAATACAATAAATCGACACTGTTTTCGTTATGTTATGTATGAAACTGAAATTGTTTATACTTCAAATAATATGTCTCTGCGCTTTCGTATCTGCTCAAGCGCAAACATTCACCTTAAGTGGAAGGGTCATTGACGAGAACAACGACCCCGTAGAATTTGCATCCGTATCATGCCCTAAACAAGGCAAGATGACAATGACTTCGCTTAAAGGCGACTATAGTCTGCAACTTCAATCTGCCGACTCTGTTGAAATCAGATTTTCAATGGTCGGTTACAAGACCAAAGTTCGCACACTGCGCCGTCCACGTGGTAAGCAGACAATGCAGGTTGTTCTGCATAGCAGCGACAATGCCCTGTCGGAAGTAACCATCACAGGCAAGCGCATCGAGACGGGACAAACGCAGGAGTTGAGCAAAGAGCATCTAAAGAGTATGCCCTCTACTACGGGCAACGCCGTAGAGGAAATGATACAAAGCCAGGCTGGCGTATCTACCCACAGCGAGCTTTCATCGCAGTACAACGTGCGTGGTGGTTCGTTCGACGAGAATAGTGTATATATAAATAATGTGGAAATATTCCGCCCGTTCCTTGTAAGAAGCGGACAGCAGGAGGGTATTTCGGTCATCAACCCCGATATGGTGGAGAAGATTGGCTTCTCAACCGGTGGCTACGAGGCACGCTATGGCGACAAGATGTCGTCGGCACTGAACATCGAGTATCGCCGTCCGAAACGCTTCGAAGCGTCAGCCACAGCCAGTATGCTTGGAGCAAGCGCATTCGTTGGCATGAGCAACAAGAAGTTCTCGTGGAGCAATGGTCTGCGCTACAAGACGACGAAGTATCTATTAGGCTCGATGGACACTAAGGGCGAGTATCAGCCTACGTTCATCGACTATCAGACGTATCTTACTTACTCGCCCAACAAGCGCTGGGACATCAAGTTCCTCGGCAACATCTCGGACAACCACTATAACTTCACACCCGAAGATCGTGAGACGAATTTCGGCACGATGGAGAACGTAAAGGCATTCAAGGTGTACTTCGATGGACAGGAGAAAGACGTGTTCCGCACCTTCTTCGGTTCATTGGGCATCACTCGCAAATTCAACGAGAACACAAGCCTTTCGCTCATCGCTTCTGCGTTCAATACACGCGAGCAGGAGAAGTACGACATACAAGGACAGTACTGGCTCACGCAGACCGAAACAAGCGAAAATCTCGGTGTAGGCACCTACTTCCAGCACACGCGCAACTACCTGAAGGCTCACGTGGAGAGTGCCAAGCTGCTGTTCAAGACGAAGCAGAAGAAGCACAACATTGAGGCTGCATTCACCTACAAGTGGGAGCACATTGAGGAGAACTCGGTAGAATACGAAATGCGCGACTCAAGCAAATACAGCATTCCGCACACTGGCAAGGATCTTTATATGATTTACAGTATGCGTGCAAAGAACACGCTTACAGCCAATCGTATAGAGGCGTATGCGCAGGACACATACCGCTTCACCGGTTCGGAAGGCAAGACACTCTACACGTTGAACTACGGTTTACGTCTCGCCTACTGGAGTTTCACGAAGGAGACTATACTCAGCCCGCGTCTGTCGCTGGGCATCATTCCGGCATTCAACGAGAACATAACGATGCGCTTTGCCACAGGTTTGTACTATCAAGCACCTTTCTTTAAGGAGATACGCGACACCACCACAACGAACGGCATTACATACGCCTCGCTCAACCGTAAGGCGAAGAGCCAGCGTTCGATACACTTCATCGCAGGCTTCGACTACCGCTTCAAGATGAACGACCGCCCGTTCAAGTTCACAGCCGAAGCATACTACAAGGCACTTGGCAACCTTGTGCCTTATAGCGTGAACAACGTGAAGGTGGTGTATTATGGCGACAATATGTGCAGCGGACATGCAGCAGGCTTAGACCTCAAACTCTTTGGTGAGTTTGTGCCGGGTACAGACTCGTGGGTGTCGCTATCGCTGATGAACACAAGCATGAAGCTGAACGGCAAGTCAATCCCCCTGCCTACCGACCAACGCTATGCTGTCAACCTCTTCTTCACCGACTACTTCCCTGGCACAACACGCTGGAAGATGTCGCTCAAGTTGGCACTTGCCGACGGTCTACCCTTCTCTGCCCCACACCGCGAGCTCGAATCGAACGTGTTCCGTGCTCCGGCATACAAACGCGCAGATGTTGGCTTGAACTACCGCATCATCGACAACAGCGACCGTCACAAGAAGCGCAACCCCATTCGCAACCTGTGGGTTGGAGCTGAGTGTCTGAACCTCTTCGGCATCAACAACGTGAACTCCTACTACTGGATTACAGATGTCACCGGACAGCAATACGCCGTGCCTAACTATCTGACGGGCAGACAAATCAACGTCAAGCTGTCGGTCGACTTTTAAAGCAGAAAAACCACACCCCACAAATAGCAAACTATGAGAACGACCCTATTGGCATTAATACTCACATTGTCGGCATTTGTCGCCACTAACAGTTTTGCGCAATACAACGACATCAAGTCGGAGAATATTGCATCATTGCAGGTTGTGGCAGGCAAGGACTGGCTATCCATGCCTATAGCTACGCTTAACGGCGAACCGATAAACATCAGTTTCGACGACCTCACACACGAATATCATCGCTATGTGTATCGACTGCAGCACTGCGAGGCAGACTGGAGCGTGTCGGAGGGCATTTTCGACTCCGACTATTGCGAAGGATTTGCCGACGGCTGCACCATCGACGACATAGAAGAGTCGCTCAACACCAACACCCTCTACACCCACTATCGCCTTTCTATCCCCAACGAGAATTGCCGCATCAAAATGAGTGGCAACTATCGTCTGACGGTTTACGACGAGAACAACGGCGACACTATTTTCACAGCTTGCTTCATGATAGTGGAACCACTCGTAAAGGCAAGCATGTCCGTAACCACAAACACAGACATCAGCATCAACAAAGCCCATCAGCAAGTGGAAGCAGAAATAAACTACTCTGCTCTTAACATCACTAATCCAAGCACCGAGTTGTACACCGTCGTCATGCAAAACGGGCGTTGGAGCACCGCCCGCATAAACCCTACGCCACAATACCAAACCGGAAGCGGACTACGTTGGGAGTACAACCGCAACCTCATCTTCGATGGAGGCAACGAGTATCATAAGTTCGAGATACTTGATGTCACCCACCCCACCCTTGGCATTGAGAACACATGGTGGGATGGTACTAACTACCACGCACAAATATGGACTGATCTACCACGTCCAAGCTATGTTTACGACGAAGATGCCAACGGCAGTTTTTACATACGCAACAGCGACAACATCGAAAACGACCGCATCTCGGAATACGTCGTCGTCAACTTCCGCCTACAAGCGCCACGACAGAACGGCAGAGTGTTTATCAACGGCGTGTGGACAAACGATCGTTTCACGCCGCAATACGAGATGAGCTACAACGAGCAGACAAAGCTTTATGAGGCAAACGTGCCACTGAAGCAAGGTTACTACTCCTATCAGTACCTTACGAAGCACAACGACAACAGCCTGCATCCGGTTTCAACAGAAGGCAACTTTTTCCAAACCGAAAACAGCTATCAAATGCTTATATATTATAAAGGTATAGGACAACGCACATATCGCCTCGTAGGTTATAGTAAAATTAGGAGCTAAGCACAAGTAAAAGTCGGCAAATTATAGAATTATTTTTAAATTCCGCAATTAATATAGCCGTTATATCAACTATATTCGCTATCTTTGCAAAAGGAAACGACGAAAAATGGTGATTAAAAGACTGTGTAAAATAATTTAAAACCTATTTTTCTACAAAGAAACTGTTAAACTTTAAATAATAAAATGAATAATAAGGATTTAATGAACCATGCGGCAGACAACATCCGACTGCTTGCTGTATCGATGGTAGAAAAAGCCAAATCAGGTCACCCTGGCGGTGCTATGGGTGGTGCTGACTTTATCAACGTTCTTTTCTCGGAGTTCTTGGTGTTCGATCCAGATCAGCCGACTTGGGAGGGCCGCGACCGCTTCTATCTCGATCCTGGTCACATGTCGCCAATGCTCTACTCAGCTCTCGCTTTGCAGGGCAAGTACACAATTGACGATTTGAAGACATTCCGTCAGTGGGGAACCGTATGTCCGGGACATCCTGAGCGTGACATTATTCATGGAATAGAAAATACATCTGGACCGCTCGGTCAGGGACACACCTACGCCGTAGGTGCTGCTATTGCAGAGAAGTTCCTTGAGGCTCGTCTTGGCAGCACCATGATGCAGCACAAGATTTATGCCTACATCTCTGACGGAGGTGTTCAGGAAGAAATATCTCAGGGCGCAGGCCGTATCGCAGGTCTCTTCAAGCTCAACAACCTCATCATGTTCTACGATGCCAACGAGATTCAGCTCTCTACAGAGTGCGATGTCGTAATGCGCGAGAACACACGCATGAAGTACGAGTCATGGGGTTGGAACGTTCTTGAAATAAACGGCAACGACCCTGACGAGATCCGTGCAGCTCTCATCCTCGCTAACAAGGAAGAGCAGCGTCCTACCCTCATCATCGGTCACACCGTTATGGCTAAGGGCGCACGCAAGGAAGATGGATCAAGCTACGAGCGCAGCGTGAAGACTCACGGCGCACCGCTCGGTGGTGGCGCTTACGAGAACACAGTGAAGAACCTTGGTGGCGACCTCAACGACCCGTTCGTAGTATTCGACGACGTTAAGGAACTTTACGAAAAGCGCAACGCAGAGCTTCGCGAGGTTGTAAAGGAAAGACATGCAGCAGAAACAGAGTGGCGCAAGGCTAACCCTGAAAAGGCAGAGCAGATGGATGCTTGGTTCTCAGGCAACGCTCCGAAGGTAGACTGGAGCGAACTTGTTCAGAAGCGCGACGTTGCAACACGTGTTGCTTCAGCCAACTGTCTCGGCGTATTGGCAGAGCAGGTGCCTAACATGGTCTGCTCTTCTGCCGATCTCTGCAACTCGGACAAGACCGACGGCTTCCTCAAGAAGACTCACGAGCTTACACCAGACGACTTCACTGGAGCATTCTTCCAGGCAGGTGTCAGCGAGCTTACAATGGCTTGCGTCTGCATCGGTATGTACCTCCACGGTGGTGTTATCCCAGCTTGCGGCACATTCTTCGTATTCTCAGACTACATGAAGCCGGCAATTCGTATGGCAGCTCTCATGCGCGTTCCAATCAAGTTCATATGGTCACACGATGCATTCCGCGTTGGTGAGGACGGACCTACACACGAGCCGGTTGAGCAGGAAGCACAGATTCGCCTCATGGAGAAGCTGAAGAACCACAAGGGACAGGACTCTGTACGCGTATTCCGCCCTGCAGATGCAGACGAGACAACAGTATGCTGGCAGATGGCTAACGAGAACATGGATACACCGACAGCAATGATTTGCTCACGCCAGAACGTGAACTCCCTGCCTGAAGGCACTGACTACTCTCAGGTTCGCAAGGGTGCATACATCGTTAAGGACGATCCTAACTATGACGTTATCCTCCTCGCTTCTGGTTCGGAGGTGTCTACGCTCCTCGCAGGTGCCGAGTTGCTCAACGCTGACGGCATCAAGACACGTATCGTAAGCGTTCCGTCAGAGGGTCTGTTCCGTACACAGAGCAAGGAGTATCAGGAGACTGTACTGCCGAAGGGTGCCAAGATCTTCGGTATGACAGCAGGTCTGCCCGTCACACTCCAGAGCCTTGTAGGCGTAGAGGGCATGGTTTACGGTCTTGAGTCGTTCGGTTTCTCAGCTCCTTACAAGGTGCTCGACGAGAAATTGGGCTTCAACGCCGAGAACGTATTTAAGCAGGTGAAAGATTACTTATCTAAATAAACAGGCATAGCTTATGCAGAACTTCACGTTAAGCAAGAAATTCTGCATAAGCTTGCTTTATTAATAATCCAATAAAACTACAGTACTATGGAAATTAAGACAGTAGGCATTGCATGCGACCACGCAGGTTACGCATTGAAGAAATTTGTTGTTGAATACCTTGAGAGCCACAACATTCCGTTTAAGGACTACGGTACATACAGCGATATGAGCTGCGATTACCCGGATTTTGCTCATGAGTTAGGCGAAGCTATCTCTAACGGTGACGTTTATCCTGGCATCGGCATCTGCGGTAGCGGTGAAGGTATGGCAATGACCCTCAACAAGCATAAGGGTGTACGTGCAGCATTGGTATGGAATCCAGAGATTGCTCAGCTCACACGCCAGCACAACGACGCAAACATCCTCGTTATGCCGGGTCGCTTCATCGACAACAAGACAGCAGAGAAGATTATGGACGAGTTCTTCAAGACTCCATTTGAAGGTGGTCGCCATGAGAAGCGTGTAAACAAGATTGACTTGTAGGAGGGTATGGCATCCCTGCCATACCTACGAAGTCAACCAGCTCTGTTGATACACTCTCAGGGGGTGCACTTGTCTCAAGTGCACCAACCAGCTCTGTAAGTGCACCAACCAGCTCTGTTGATACACCCCCTAACTTTAAACACATACAGGAGACTATGACCACACGCCATAGTCTCCTTTTTCATAAACCATAGGAGGGTATGGCATCCCTGCCATACCCACGCAGCCATCATTCACATACCCTCCTATAAGTGCACCAAAATACTTTAAACGAGAATGAAAAAAATACTCATCTCTGCCTCCATATTCGCATTGAGCCTCACGGCGAATGCGCAAGGGCAATTCATATCCGACGCCAACTACCGCAACACAGTAGAGAACATCTTCAAGGAACGCATAAAGACCGTTGGCAAGACATTCTACAACACAGATAAAGAAAAGCTTACGGCTGACGAGCAGGAAGCGTTGAAGTTCCTCTATGCTTACATGCCGCTTGCCGACGTCACCGACTACCCCACTTCGTTCTTCGCCGACAATGTGCGCATGGCGTTCAAGGCTCGCGAGGAGATGCCCTGGGGCAAGAACGTTCCGGAGTTGCTTTTCCGCCACTTCGTTGTGCCAATCCGCGTCAACAACGAGGCTTTGGACAATGCACGATCGGTGTTCTACAACGAACTGAAGGACCGCATCAAGGGTATGTCGATGATGGACGCTATCATTGAGGTGAACCACTGGTGCCACGAGAAGGTGACCTACCAGCCTTCAGATGCCCGTACATCGGCACCACTCGCTACGCTCAAGACCGCAACCGGACGTTGCGGCGAGGAGAGTACGTTTGCCGTTGCGGCATTGCGCGCCGTGGGCATTCCTGCACGCCAGGTGTACACACCGCGCTGGGCGCACACCGACGACAACCACGCTTGGGTAGAGGCATGGGCAGACGGCAAGTGGTACTTCCTCGGTGCCTGCGAACCGGAGCCGGTGCTGAACCTCGGTTGGTTCAATGCTCCGGCTTCACGAGCTATGCTAATGCACACACGCGCTTTCGGCGACTATAACGGTCCGGAGGAGGTGATGCTGCGCACAAGCAACTTCACAGAAATAAACCTCACGTCCAACTATGCACCAGTTGCTTCGGTAGACTTCTACGTAAAGGACAGCGAAGGCAAGCCGGTGGAGAACGCACGTGTCGAGTTCAAGATTTACAACTACGCTGAATTTTTCACGGCAGTAACGAAGTACACCGACGCAAAGGGCCACACGTCGCTATCTGCAGGTATCGGTGACTTGGTGGTATGGGCATCGAAGGACGGCAAGTATGCATATCAGAAGGTTTCGTTCGGCAAGGAGAAGGAGGCAACACTCACCCTCCCAGGGGGCGCACTTGTAGGAGGGTATGGCATCCCTGCCATACCCACGCAGCCAACCGGTTCTGTTGGTGCACCCCCTAAATGCACCTACTTAGACATCGTTCCACCGAAGGAAAACCCACAGCTGCCTTATGTCAGCGACGAGATGCACAAGGAGAATCAGCGCCGCTTTGCTCTTGAGGACAGCATCCGCAAGGCATACACAGCCACCTTCCCCACTATGGAGGAGGCGAAGCGCATCAGTGAGCGCGGAGCAGAGTATATCTTCAAGTCGCGCGGCAACAAGCAGACCATCGTCGACTTCATCAACCGCCACAGCGACAACGAAGACCGCGTGATGGGCATACTCGCCACACTCAGCGACAAGGACTTGCGCGATATCACAACCGAGATTCTCGAGGACAGCTACAACGCAACGACCGACCAGCTCTCGCCGCGTGTTGAGGACGAGCTGATTACAATACCGTTCAAGCAGTACTTCGAGAAGGCGTTCAGCAAGAAGACTGCCGACGCTTTCCGCGCCGACCCGATGAAGCTCGTAAAATGGATAAAGAAGAACATTCGTCTTAACCCTGACAAGAAGGCTCTGCGCATCGCACAGACTCCGGTTGGCGTTATGAAGTCGAAGATTACCGACGAGCGTTCGCGCGACATCTTCTTCGTCGACGTGGCTCGCAGCCTGGGCATCGAAGCAAGGAAGGATGCTGTGACGGGCAAGATACAGTACAAGAAGGACGGTGAATGGCAGGATGTGAAGTTTGACAACACAGCCGACAACTCATCCACCGCGGCTTCGCTCGGCACAATCGTGCTGACATACGAGCCTACTAAGCTGCTCGATAATCCGAAGTATTACAGCCACTTCACAATCAGCCGCATAGAAAACGGCACGGCTCATCTGCTGAACTTCGAGGAGGGTCAGGCAGACATGGGCAACGGCACGACATGGAGTAACACGTTCAAGAACGGCTACAAGCTCGATGCTGGCACATACATGCTCACAACGGGCACACGCCTTGCGAGCGGCAGTGTGCTCGCCTCGAACCGTCTGTTCGAAATTGTGGAGGGTCAGACCACCACTCTGCCTCTTGAGATACGCCAGAATACCAACGAGGTGTCTGTGATCGGTTCGTTCAACTCGGAGAGTCTTGTAACAAAGGACGGCAAGGAAGTAAGCCTGCTCTCTCAGACTGGTCGCGGCTACTATGTTGTAGGCATCCTCGGCGTAGGTCAAGAACCTACCAACCACGCTCTGCACGACATCGAGAAGATGAAGGAAGCGTTCGAGGCATGGGGCCGTCCGGTAGTGCTGCTCTTCGAGAGCGAAGCCGACGCAGCCAAGTTCAACCACGACGAGTTCCCGGGTCTGCCGTCTACCGTGCAGTTCGCCCTCGACAAGGACGGATCAATACGCAAGCAGATTGCCCGTGAGATGAAGCTGATGAACGAGAAGCAGATGCCGATGTTCATCATCGCCGATACCTTCAACCGCGTAGTATTTGTATCGCAGGGCTACACCATCGGACTCGGCGAGCAGATGCAGGGCGTGTTTAAGAAACTGTAAAGTAAAGAGGTTTTCAACACTTCAGATACTAACAAACAAAAAGGGTGCTTCGTGCACCCTTTTTGTTGTTTCTATGTTGTAATCACTTTATTGCTCTTTGTTTTTTAGGGGAGGATGTGTCAAAACTATAGAATTGTGATGAATGGCTAACTGTAGGAGACTACGGCATT
>ERZ1504261.547-NODE-547-length-9829-cov-4.336096_pt1 | contig 9829 bp, 7 predicted proteins | sample MGYA00572327_ERZ1504261 | MGnify/ENA primary metagenome ERZ1504261 (study PRJEB39906, sample SAMEA3182110) | gut metagenome | biome: human; feature: gut; material: Stool; isolation source: human stools | place: Canada | collected 2013-04-23 ... | reverse complement strand
GTATAAGCGTGGGTTCATCATATTTGGTGTGGTATCTTTAACTATGGGAAACTCCATGTTCCCATTTGCTTACCGCCGAAGTAGAGACCGACAGCCGCTCCGCCATTTCCTTCTGGCTGATCCCATTTTTCTTTTTTAAAGTCGTAAGCAAGATACCAAAGTGCTCTTTCTGCATGATGTCTTTGCTCCTTAATTATACTTGATAATGATATCATTATACAATTGAGCAATCGGAAACGCAATTGAGCGAGTGGCAACTGCAAAATTATTCCCACATTCCCGTCACGAAGCACATCAGAGCCGCCCAGGTATATAAGGGATAAAAAAGTCCCTGATCATCCACGCCGTCTTTTAGGATTTTCTGTGCTTCTTCTCTGGTCAACAATAAAAAGCCGTCAAAGCATTCCGTACCTACGGCACCTTCCTGGCTTACCTTCGGCATCTCCTCACGGTTCAGCGTGATCTGCACCAGTGCATTGCTCTCGTCCGTCATGCCCGGGGTACTGAATACCAGGGGATTCACCAGACGGATGCTGTCACTTTCTTCCAGTGTAATGCCGGTCTCTTCCTGCAATTCCCGGATGGCTGCATGGGATACGGGATTTTCCTGTGCCGCATCCTCCGGATCTAGCAGTCCTGCCGGAACGCTTAACAGGAATTGTCCCGCCGGGTAACGATACTCACGGCTCAGGCAAAGTCTCGGTTCCTGATCCTTAACGTTCAGGATCACGACACAGCTTACCGCATCCGGCAGCATCTGTTTAAATTCTTCGTCATTCTTTACTGCCGCCAGATTCTCAACGCTTCTTCTGGTGGCATCAAAATAATGTTTTCCCGGCTCATATTGCAGATCAAATACCTTGATGAATCTGCTGTCATAGACGGTCTCTACCTGTTCTTTTTTTATGATCGGTCTGTTCTCCATTTTCATTTCCTCTTTCCAGTCTGCAGAGGACCTGTTCATAACGTCTCTCCGCCTTTTTCCAGTGGATCAGCTTATGCCACCCTTGCACATAATCCGGTCTGCGGTTCCGGTACTGTAAATAATAGGCATGTTCCCACACATCTATCAGCAATATCGGTGTATATAATCTCAGATCCGGCACATCCTGGTTCGCTGTGGTCAGGATCATAAGGGTACCGTCCTGATCACTTACAAGCCACGCCCATCCGGAACCGAATACTCCCGCGGCAGCCTGCGACATCTGCTCTTTCCATTGTCTCACCGATCCGAAATCACGGATCAGTGCCTCTTCCAATGTTCCGCAGGGTTCCTGCCCCACAGGGCTTCGCATGCTGTCAAAATACAGCTGATGGTTGTATACGCCGCCTCCGTTATTGTGAATGCTTTCCCGGGCTTCCTCCTGCAAGGATGCAAGTTTATTATCCTCCGAAGTGAGCAGTTCCGTCAAGGTCATTTGCTGTAACTGAGGATAATCCGCGAGAATTGCATTCAGCTTGTCCACATAGGTCTGATAATGCTTATCATGGTGAAAATGCAGTGTCTCCTCATCCAGTACCGGAAGCAGGGCATCATATTCGTAGGGCAGGGGCTGTGCGACAAAAGGATAATGTTCTTCTAACATGAGACTCCAATCCGCCTGCGGGATACAGGCTTGCGATCATACAATATTTACCATACGCCTATTATATGCCGCACTTACGGATTTTATTTTCGGATTTACACTTTTGCAGTCAACGTTCTTCTCTTTTTGACATAAATCAAGCAGGAGAGAAAATTTATTAAATATTCCCTCCTGCTCAATTCCATTTTTTATATTTTTACAGCTGTGCAATATCCACCAGTGTCAGTTCCTTGCAATCGTTCATATGCTCCATGCTGGTCACGAGAGCATTGGCGGTGTCCATTGCGGTGATGCAGTAGATACCGGTCTCGATAGCGGTACGGCGGATCAGGAAACCGTCTCTGGTCTTGTCGCGGCCCTGGGTAGGGGTATCGATGACAAGGTCGATCTTGTGTCCCAGAATCAAATCCATCACGGTCGGGGATTCCTGAGAGATCTTGTTGACCTTTCTCGCCTTCACACCTGCTTCATTCAGAGCAGCTGCGGTACTTCTGGTAGCATAAATGGTGTATCCCAGCTTTTCGAAGCGTCTTCCGACTTCAATGGCTTCACCCTTATCCGCATCCTTTACGGTGATGATCATGTTCTTGTACTTTGGCAGTTCCACACCTGCTCCCAGGAATGCCTTGTACAGAGCCTCATTGAAGGTCTTGGCGATACCCAGACACTCACCGGTAGACTTCATCTCCGGTCCTAAGCTGATCTCGGCACCACGGATCTTCTCGAAGGAGAACACAGGCATCTTGATGGCAAAATACTCTGCCTCAGGCTGTAAACCGGGCTCGTAGCCAAGCTCACGGATGGTCTTGCCGATGATCACTTCGGTAGCCAGATCCACGATAGGAATGCCGGTTACCTTACTGATATAAGGTACGGTACGGGAAGAGCGGGGGTTAACCTCAATGACATATACTTCCTCACCGATGGCAATGAACTGGATATTGATCAGTCCCTTGACATGCAGTGCCTTTGCCAGTCTTCTGGTGTACTCTGCGATCTTCTCTTTTACTACTTTATCAATGGTCGGAGCCGGGTATACGGAGATACTGTCTCCGGAGTGGATACCGGTCCTTTCGATATGCTCCATGATACCGGGGATCAGGATATCGATACCATCGCATACAGCATCGACCTCGATCTCCTTACCCTGTAAATACTTATCTACCAGGATCGGGTGATCCTGTGCGATACGATTGATGATCTCCATGAATTCTTCGATCTCTTCATCGGAGATAGCGATCTGCATGCCCTGTCCGCCCAATACATAGGAAGGACGTACCAGTACGGGATAGCCCAGTCTGTTGGCCACCGCCTTAGCTTCCTCTGCGGTGTATACGGTACCGCCGGCTGCACGGGGGATCTCGGTCTCTTCCAGAATCTTGTCGAACAGTTCTCTATCCTCAGCGGCATCTACATCCTCCGCCTTGGTGCCTAAGATAGGCACGCCCATCTTCATCAGGCTCTCGGTCAGCTTGATAGCGGTCTGTCCGCCGAACTGTACCACAGCACCATCGGGATGCTCAATATTTACGATAGATTCCACATCTTCCGGAGTCAAAGGCTCGAAATACAGCTTGTCCGCAATATCGAAGTCGGTACTTACAGTCTCCGGGTTGTTGTTGATGATAATGGTCTCATAGCCTGCCTTGGAAAATGCCCAGGTAGCATGTACGGAACAATAGTCGAACTCGATACCCTGTCCGATACGGATAGGACCGGAACCCAGTACCAGGACTTTCTTGCGTCCGGTGGTCTCCTTGGCTTCGCACTCGCCGCCGAATACGGAGTAATAATAAGGAGTGGAAGCTGCGAACTCTGCGGCACAGGTGTCTACCATCTTGTAAACAGCCTTAATGCCGTTGTCATAACGCATCTTCTTGATCTCTTCCTCGGTCTTGCCGGTCAGTCTTGCGATGACGTTATCCGGGAACTCGATTCTCTTGGCTTCCTTCAGCAGATCCACTGTCAGGGGCTGTGTCTCCAGTGCATGCTCCATCTCGGTCAGAATGGCGATCTTGTCAATGAACCACAGGTCGATTTTTGTAATGTCGTGGATCTGTTCATAACTGATACCCTTACGGATTGCTTCAGCGATCACATAGATTCTCTGGTCATCCACGATCTTCAGACGCTCTAACAGTTCCTCCACAGACAAAGTGCTGAAATCATAGCTGCGCAGGCAGTCCACATGCTGCTCCAGGGAACGGATGGCCTTCATCAGTGCTCCCTCGAAGTTATTGCAGATACTCATAACCTCACCGGTTGCCTTCATCTGTGTGGTCAGAGTACGTTTTGCAGTGATAAATTTATCGAAAGGCAGTCTGGGGATCTTTACTACACAGTAATCCAGTGTCGGCTCGAAGCTGGCATAGGTCTTGTGGGTAATGGCATTTTTGATCTCATCCAGAGTAAAGCCCAGTGCGATCTTCGCTGCTACCTTCGCAATGGGGTAACCGGTCGCCTTACTTGCCAGTGCGGAAGAACGGCTGACACGAGGATTCACCTCGATAACACAATATTCAAAGCTGGTGGGATGCAGTGCAAACTGTACGTTACATCCACCGGTGATCTGCAGTTCGTTGATGATCTTCAGAGCGGAAGTACGTAACATCTGGTACTCCTTGTCGCTCAGGGTCTGGGAAGGCGCTACTACGATACTGTCTCCGGTATGCACGCCGACGGGATCGATGTTCTCCATATTACATACGGTGATGCAGTTGCCTACGCTGTCACGCATTACTTCGTACTCGATCTCTTTCCAGCCAGCGATACAACGCTCTACCAGTACCTGTCCTACACGGGACAGACGTAAACCGTTCTCCAGGATCTCTTCCAGCTCTACCTGATTGTGTGCGATACCGCCGCCGGAACCGCCCAGGGTATAAGCAGGACGCAGTACAACAGGATAGCCGATGGTGTTGGTGAATTCCACACCGTCTTCCACGTTCTCAACGACCTTGGATGCTGCACAGGGTTCGCCGATACGCTCCATCAGATCCTTGAACTCCTGACGGCCTTCCGCATTACGGATGGTAGCCGCGGTAGTACCTAACAGCTTTACATTGTGAGCTGCCAGGAAACCGGACTCCTCCAGCTCCATGCCAAGGTTCAGACCAGCCTGTCCTCCCAGGGTGGGAAGAATGCTGTCGGGTTTTTCCTTTTCAATGATCTGCTCCAGAACCTTTACATTCAGGGGCTCAATATATACCTTATCTGCGATATCTTTATCGGTCATGATGGTCGCAGGATTGGAGTTCACCAGGATTACCTCTACTCCCTCTTCCTTCAGGGAACGGCAGGCCTGGGTACCTGCATAGTCGAATTCCGCTGCCTGTCCGATGACAATAGGACCGGAGCCGATTACCATTACTCGTTTTACATTAGGATTCTTGGGCATCTTAGTTCTCTCCTCTCATCATATGAATGAACCGGTCAAACAGGTAACCGGAGTCCTGGGGTCCCGGACATGCTTCCGGATGGAACTGTACGGTAAAAATATTCTTGCCGGTGTAGGACAGACCCTCGTTGGTACCGTCGTTGACATTGATGAATGCGGGAACCGCTACGGACGGATCCAGCTTATCGGTATCTACCACATAGCCGTGGTTCTGAGAGGAAATATATACTCTTCCGGTCATCAGATCCTTTACCGGATGGTTGCCTCCTCTGTGTCCGTATTTCATTTTATGGGTATCTGCGCCGGTAGCCAGAGCCATCAGCTGATGTCCCAGACAGATTGCGAAAATAGGGATCTCGGTATCGTATAACTTTTTGATCTCGGCGATCACACCGGTACACTCCTTGGGGTCTCCCGGTCCGTTACTTAACATGATACCGTCAGGATTATCATCAATGATCTCCTGTGCGGGAGTTCCAGCGGGGTATACGGTCACCTCACAGCCTCTCTCTGCCAGGGATCTGGCGATATTTCTCTTGGCTCCCAGGTCTAACAGAGCTACCTTCAGTCCCTGTCCGGACAGCTCTGTTACCAGTGCGGGCTTGGGCTCTCTGACGCCCTTTTCATAAGCATCTTTATCAAAACGCGCTGCACCGGAGAGAGGTCCGTTCTGTGCCAGCTCCGTGGTGGGCGCTACCACATATTTTTCCCTGCAGGTCACCTTTTCCACGACCTTGCCTGTGGTATACTCTTTCAGCTTCGGAAGTACTTCGTTCAGGTCATAGGCTTCGTTGGTGGTGATCATGCCGTTCATGGTACCCTTCTCACGCAGGATCTTGGTCAGCGCACGGGTATCGATACCGGCGATACCGGGCACACCGTTCTCCTCTAAGTATTCCTGTATTGTGCAGTCACAGCGGAAGTTGCTGGGAATACGTGAAAGCTCTCTGACGATGAATCCATCCGGCCAGGGTCTCTCCGACTCGCAGTCATCCCTGCATATGCCATAGTTACCGATCAGGGGGTAAGTCATGCATACAGCCTGTCCTGCATAGGACGGATCCGTCAGGACCTCCAGATATCCGGCCATGGATGTGTTAAATACGATTTCACTGATGATCTCTTTGTCTGCACCGATGTGCGTTCCTTCGAACACCGTTCCATCTTCCAAAATCAAAAATGCCTTCATTCTTTCCTCACATTCTGCCGCTTTTTGCGACGTTTGTATTTCTCTCAGTCTCCTACAATACCTGCGAATTGCTCCGCTGGGTATCTGCATTGTCTACGATACCCACGAATTGCTCCGCTGCTTCGCAGCTCCCGCACTTCTGAAAACATTCGGATTCCGCGGATTTGCTTCCGCAAATCGCTGCATCCTCATGTTTTGGCGATTTAAATCGGCACCTGCCTCCCCGTGCAAGCACGGTCGGCCTCTGCCGTTTAAATCTGGTATCTGCATAATCGATTTATTATATCATAAAAAAAAATGCGTCGCAATAGACCCTGTCTGCATAAAAACCTACAAAAAACCTCTCCGCAATCCCGATACTCCTTGGAGAATCTGACAAAGCTGTGTAAAAGCTTACAATTTCCATTGCTTTTTCCACCGGGTCTGATATAGAATAGATATGTATTTTCTATTTTTCAATTATCACAAAACGCTGTTTTCCTACAGCAGATTGGACAGGCATCTATGGATCGTATCGAAAATGCTCAAATGAACTCCCTGGGAACCCGCAAACTCTATTATGAAAATGTGCACCAGACGGATTTTACCGCTGTGGTGATGGAATGTGTTCCCGACAAGGAAGAGGGATATTACAGGATCGTTCTGGACGCTTCCGCTTTTTTCCCGGAAGAAGGTGGTCAGTCCGCCGACAAAGGCACCTTAAACGGTCAGGAAGTACTGGATGTCAGCATCAAACAGGGCATCCTGTATCATAAAACGGCCTGTGAGTTTCCCGTCGGCACCCGGATCACCGGTCATGTGGACTGGAACCGCCGGTTTGATTTCATGCAGCAGCACTCCGGAGAGCATATGATCTCCGGCTTACTGCACTCCCATTTCGGACTGGAAAACGTAGGCTTCCATTTAAGCGACAGAGAAGTGACACTGGATATGAACGGAGAAGTCTCTCTGGAGCAGCTGCGTCTCATCGAGCAAGAGGCTAACACTTATGTCTGGAAAAATCTTCCGGTCAACATCAGCTGGCCCACCGCCGAAGAACTGGCGAGCTTAAATTACCGCAGCAAGCTGGCTCTCACGGAAAATGTACGTATCGTCGAGATCCCCGGCGTGGATCTGTGTGCCTGCTGTGCTCCGCATGTAGATACCACCGGACAGATCGGTCTCATCAAAGTTGTAAATGTGCAGAGCCACAGAGGCGGTGTCCGCATCAATATTCTCTGCGGAGACCGTGCTCTGGCGGATTATACCGAAAAACAGGATTCCATCTGGGCAATTTCTTCTCTGCTCTCAGCGAAACAGCCGGAAGTAGCAGGTGCTGTTGCTCGCGCAAAAGAGGATGCACGGCTGCAAAAAGAACGCGCCAATGCTTTACAGGCAGAACTTCTGAAGGTACAGATGAACGCACTCCCCTCCCCGGAAGAAGTACACCACGTGCTTCTCTTCGTCGGTGAACTGGATGCCATTGCCCTACGTAACGCTGTGAATACCCTGACCGGAAAATATTCCGGTTACTGTGGTATCTTTGCCGGAGACGATACAAACGGTTATCGATTTATTGTAGGCAGTGCTTCCTGTAACTGTCAGGAACTGGCAGACCGCATGCGCCGGGAGCTTTCCGCAAAAGGTGGCGGATCCGCTCCCATGATCCAGGGGAATGTTGCTGCCACGGCAGATATCCTACAGACAATGTGGGCGTCGCTGTAATGACCATCCTTTCTGCCTATATATGCATTTCGGCACATGAATTCCGTATTCAAAATTTCCACATGGAAAACCCCCGGCATGACCATCTGTCATACTCCGGGGGTCTGTTTGTATATTTTATATATTCTTCGTTTCGGAAAATCTGATTATTTCTCTTCTGTTGCTGCATTCTTCTTCAGTGCTACGCTGACTGCCTTCGCAACGCCACCACCTACTACACAGCTCATAGGCATCTCCAGTGCTCCGTTGATACCACAGAATGCTACGGCGAACATAAACAGATTCGCTCCGGTTGCATTCATGCTCTGCAGATACTCGGTATGACCGAAGCAGATCATCAGAGTAGACATGAAGAACAGGGTGTTCATAAATGCTCCCAGCAGACCGGTCACGAAGTAAGTTACGGTCTTCGTCTTGTCGATCTTCCACAGTGCCTTGAAGATCACACCGGACAGCCATCCCATTAACGTTCTGGTAGGGATGCATACCAGGAAAGTGAAAAACGGATTCATTGCTACCAAAGCTGCTCCAAAAGGATCTCCTGCAAAGCACTGGTAAAAGCTGGTCAGTCCGAATACCAGTCCCAAAACGGCTCCGCCTGCGGGTCCCAGGATCATTGCACCGATGACTACGGGAATGGTCATCAGGGAGATTGCTAACGGTCCGATGCGCAGATACCCAAGCGGGGTAAATGCCAGAATCAGCATGATCGCGATGAGTACGGCCAATTGTACCATCTCAAGTGTCTTGTTTTTTTTCATATGAAATTTCCTTTCCGCGCTTTTTGCGCCTTTGCTACTATTCCTCCATCTGGCGTCCTTTGGACTGCCGGAGGATATAATTACAAGTCATTCAAGAAAATAACATAAATGTATACAAAACACAAGTACATTTTTTAATACAATCAACGTACGGTACGATACCACTTCAACGCCGATGTATAGGCTTCATATACTGTATTCATATCAATATTCTTTAATAGCATCAGGCGGGATACCTCCGCCCAGTTGGCTGTCTCATACTGCAGCATAAAATCGTACACCGGTGCCAGTACGCCGATGCGGTAGATCAGTGCATTGCTGATCTCGCCAGCCACATGGACCACCTTCAAAGCCTCTGCCATGGGTTTCTCGAGGATCACATCCAGCACGGAGAACAATCCCATCAGGAACAATTCATCTTTCTGCGCCTTCAGACCAAACGCTTCCGCCAGATTCTCGGCAAATTTCGCACGAAGCAGAGAAAGTCTGGTAACCTCATTCGGCTTATCCGCATACAAAGCATTGGCTACTGCCGTATTGATCCACTTTTTCAGTTCCCGCTGTCCCAGCATGGCAGCCGCATGACGGATAGACGTAATCTCCGAATTTACAGCCAGTGGCTGAACCATTTTCAGCAGATCGATCGTGAGTGCGGTATCACGGCTGATGATATCCGCCGCTGTCGTGAGTTCAAAATCCGGGCTGTTCACAATATTCAGCAGGTCAATATAGTTACCCTTCAAGGGTGCCACATCTGTCTGTCCCTTCGTAATGGGAACACGATAGAACTTACCCTCATAGAAACGATATCCGCCGGTCTCCTTCAGTCTCTCGAAGTCCTCCATGGTATCAATATTACCGGCACATAGACTGATATTCGGGAATAATTTCCCGAAATAAATCTTGGCTTTATCAATGGCTATTTTACGGTTATTCAGAAGGACATAATCCATCAGCTTCAGGACTTCTCTGTAATTTTCAAAATCACTGACCGCAAGCTTGCGAATGGCAAGTTTATAGCCTTGCTGTTTCAATTCCTTCAGACGATTGACATACATTTCAATCGGCGGAATGGTATTATCGATCAAAAGTACGATTTTTTCATGAGGTGCATCGCACTGCTCCGTAATATCCGCAAAAATAGAAATATTGGTGATCGGTACAAAAATCTCTTTTCCCTGAGACAATGTAT
>ERZ1504261.494-NODE-494-length-10558-cov-3.081215_pt1 | contig 10558 bp, 9 predicted proteins | sample MGYA00572327_ERZ1504261 | MGnify/ENA primary metagenome ERZ1504261 (study PRJEB39906, sample SAMEA3182110) | gut metagenome | biome: human; feature: gut; material: Stool; isolation source: human stools | place: Canada | collected 2013-04-23 ... | reverse complement strand
CTCGCAAATGACTCCTCCACAATCAGGGGCCTTAGTAATTTCAAATGTTTTATCTGTCAACTCTGCAATAGGAAATCCGAGATTTTCCATCTGAGGTACGCTGCGCCAATCATACATATAATTGCCGCCTGCTCCCTGTCCACCACATTCCAGTAAATGTCCTGCCATAATTCCTCTTGCAAGGTTATCCCAGTCATTGTCTTTCCAACCAAATTCATAAGCCAACGGAGCCAGGAAAAGTGCGCTATCAGCTGCTCTTCCGGTGACTACAACATCTGCTCCGTCTTCAATTGCACTTTGAATGCCTTCATGACCAATGTAGGCATTGCAATTATATATTTTATCAACGATATCCGTGAAATCGCCTTCGTAGTCAAAATTCGGAAATGTCCATCCATCCTTTAACAGCTGCGGGATTTTTGATTTAATGTCGTCCCCTGTTACATAACCGATTTTATACCCTTTCATATTTTCTTCAGTTGCATACTGTCGAATAGCATCTACACATCCTGAAATATTCATGCCACCTGCATTTGTCAAAATTTTAATATTTCTTTCCCAAGCAGTTTTTCCTGCTGGTTTCAACAATCTTGTCACAAAATCAGGAGCATAACCTTTTGATGGATCTTTTAGTTGTTGCTTTGCCATAATGGACAGCGTCAGTTCTGCCAGATAGTCACATGCAAGATATTGAATATCTGCATTGTGAATCATATGGATAGCAGCATCTGGAGAATCTCCCCAAAATCCCTGTCCTCCGCCAATTGCTATTTTTTTCATCCGTTTCCTCCTTAACGTGCCTTGGTAATGCGGCTTTCTATGCCTGTTTATTTTTCATATTCTAATTATAACAATTCTCCACATTCTTTCTTGCATTCATCCGACTTAAAAATGTCACTCAGTGGTATATATAAAAATCCCTAAAAGTTAGTTTTTGCCTAACTTTTAGGGATTGCTATAAATAAACAGTTAATTATTTCTCCATGGCATTCAGGCGGTCCACCAACTTCTGTACATCTGCCATGCTGACTCCGCCGCCGAAACTGACCGGTCCGCGCAGAGGCATATACTGAAGCATAGCTGCATTCATCTCATCGCTGATGGCTTCCTTCGCGGCATCGCCGCCTTCGTTGACCTCGCTGCCCTGACCGAACATTCCTTTGCTCAGAACACTCTGTACCAGTTTCCAGGCCTCCGGGCGGCTCATGATGTCGCCCATTGTCGTATCTGTGGTATAGTGGAAAGGAATCTTCACGGTGGATTCCACAGTCACGGTATCTCTGAGAGCAATGTCTCTGGAAGATGCTCCGATAAGGATCTCGAACTCTCCGGTCTCCACCTGCCAGTCATGGATCTGTACATCATAGTAAGCAAAGGCTCGCTTTCCAAGCGTAAAAGTTACTGTCTTCGTCTCTCCGGGTGCCAGTTCGATCTTGGCGAAATCCCTCAGCTCTTTCACCGGTCGGATCATAGTGCTATCTTTATCCGCCACATAGAGCTGTACAACTTCCTTACCCGTTCTGTCTCCGGTATTGGTCACATCCACAGACACCGTCAGTTCTTCTGTGTCTTTCATTGTCTTTTTGTCCAAACGCAGATTGCTGTAGGCAAATGTGGTATAGGACAATCCGTAGCCGAAGGGGAACAATACATCCATTTTCTTCTTATCATAATAGCGGTATCCCACGAAAATGCCTTCCCGGTATTCCACGTGGTCGCCCTCACCGAAGCCGGCAAGATAAGAAGGATTATCTTCCAACTGCTTCGGGAATGTCTCCGGAAGCTTCGCACTGGGATTCACCTTGCCGAAGAGGATGTCATACTCGGCACCTCCCACAGCCTGTCCTCCAAGATAGGCTTCCAGAATACCTTTCACACGATCTGCCCAGGGCATCTCTACCGGTGCACCGTTGTGCAATACGACTATGGTGTTAGGCTGTACCGCTGCCACTCTTTCGATCAATTCGTTCTGGCAATCCGGCATCCGCATATGTTTACGATCAAAGCCTTCGGATTCAAATGCATCCGGCAGTCCTGCGAAAATCACGGCTGCCTTTGCCTTTTTAGCTGTCTCTACGGCTTCTGCCAGTAGTACCTCATCCGTCTTATCTTCTTTGTCATCAAATCCCTGGGCATACACAATATGTGTATTGCCTGCTGCCTCTGCCGCATCCAGGGCTCCTGTGATCTTATGACTGTTGATATGGGAACTGCCGCCGCCCTGATATCTGGGCTTTTTCGCATATTTTCCGATAAAGGCGATCTCTTCGCCCTCTGTCAGCGGCAGCACATTCTCATTCTTCAACAATACAATGGTCTCTTCCGCCACTTTCTTCGCAACCTCATGGTCGTGATCCAGATCAAACACCGCTTCGGTATCTCTGTTCTCGTTATAGCGATATACGATATTCAGAATACGCTCCACCGCGGTATCCAGCACCTGTTCCTCCAGTGTTCCATTCTGTACCGCTTCTACGATCAGTTGATCATTGACTCCCATGGAGGAAGGCATCTCCAGATCAAGTCCTGCCTTTAAATCTTCCACACGGTCATTGACTGCGCCCCAGTCACTCATGACATAACCGTCAAATCCCCACTTGTCTCTCAGGGTCTCAGTGAGATATTTGTGATGTGCGGCCGTATAAGTTCCGTTGATCCTGTTATAGGAGCACATAACGGTCCAGGGTTTTGCCTTCTTCACCGCTCCCTCAAATGCCGCCAGATAGATCTCGTTCAGTGTTCTCTCGTCAATGATCTCATTCACGGACATTCTACGGGTCTCCTGATTATTCGCCAGAAAATGCTTTAAACTGGTTCCCACATGTTTGCTCTGCACACCGCGGATCAGAGAGCCTGCAATCTCACTTGCCACCAGGGGATCCTCTGAATAGTATTCAAAATTACGACCGCACAGGGGTGATCGTTTGATGTTCACAGCCGGCCCCAGAATGACACTGACGCCTTCTGCCTGACACTCATTGCCCAGTGTTTCGCCCATATGATACAACAGATCTCTGTTAAAGGATGCAGCGGTTCCGCATCCTGCCGGGAAACATACTGCTTTAATACTCTCATTTACTCCAAGATGATCCGCCTTGTCATCCTGCTTGCGCAGACCGTGAGGGCCGTCGGATACCATACTTGCGGGAATCCCCAGGCGCTCGCAGCTTTCAGTATGCCAGAAATCCGCGCCGGAACACATTGCCGCCTTTTCCTCCAATGTCATTTTTGCTATCAGATCTTTGATTTTTTCCTTTGTCATGTTGCTATAACCTCCTGTCATTCAAGCTTGTCCGCTTGCTCTTTCTGTTTACCAGTTTAGCAATTTTCCACATTGATTCCTATATCTGATTATGACTTCTTTTTAGGTCAATATTGACTTTTTCCTTCTTTTTATTCTATGATATAAATATATCGCGGGAAATAATATAATTTCAGAAGGAGGCTTTGCGATGCCGCAATTTCCACACGAAGAGGTTGCTTTTGAAAGCGGAATCAACGTCCGTTTTACAATCTATAACAGCAATAACGATTACATACCGGAACACTGGCATCGAAGCATGGAAGTTATCTATATCTATGAGGGTTCCATGGAACTCATTGAGGGACAGCGGGTTCTGTTGCTGCATGCCGGAGATTATCATGTGGTAAATTCCGCCGCCGTCCATGCTACCCGGACCACGACACCGTCCCGGGTTCTGTTATTACAGATTCCTTATGCGTTTCTCATAGGTGCCATCCCAGAATATGAAAGCATCCGTTTTCTGTTCTCCCACAGGGATTCTTCTGCCGATGCGCAGATTCAGGAGATTCTGACTTCCATGGGCGATCTCTATACAAAAAAACCGCAAAGCTATACTTTGCGGTTTTCCGGTCTGCTTTATGATTTTTTATACATCCTTATGACCCACTATAAGGTCACCGTCGACAATACTTCCCGAATTCAGAGTCAGAAAAATCTGCATCGCCTCGAACCGGTGATTCAGTACATCCAATCTCATTACACCGAAGTCATTTCTTTGGAAAAGGCAGCCTCCCTGGCTCATCTGAACCCAGAATATTTCTGCCGTTTTTTTCGGCGGAACATGGGAACCACCCTCACTTCCTATATCAACAGCGTGCGTCTGACGCATGTCTGCAAGGATTTAAAAGACACCGATCTGAACATCAGCGAAATACTGGATCGGCACGGAGTCACGAACTATAAATTATTCCTGCGCACCTTTAAGCAGGTATACGGCTGTGCTCCGAGGGATTTCCGGAAGCAGTGAGGAATGCTATGATAACTGCTCAGAGCCACTCTGCATTATTACTTTCCTGTTCTTTCTTCTGCATAATGCGGTTGCGGTCACTTAGGATCGCCAGCATTTCGTCCGCGATCTCCTCCGGCGGCAGATCAGAATAATGACACAGATAACCGATCATACGGCTCGCCGTAAAATCCGTATTCAGATTCTTCGTCACCAGATCACAGAACGATTCCGGGTAGCCGCGGGATAGGAGCATTTTATATAATTGCATACTTTGGGGAGATCTTGGTTTCATATTTATTCTACGCCTTCTTAATATGGAAGATCACGCCGCTCTTGGGGTAGATCCACTCGTCCTTGATCGCAATGTCATAGAGGCCGGCTCTCTGGATGCAGGCTCCGACATTGGCCGTGCTTTCCTTATTGAGATAGGAATACATAGTGACATCCATTCCGTTCTTGTATTTCAGCTTGATATGGGGCTCCTTGGTCGGATCCACCAGAGTCACCTCGAAAATAGAGTTCCATACCCTGGGCATCTTGAAATAGATGCTGACTAGATGCTCCCCGTTTGCCTCGTTGCGGTCAAAATCCAGCTTGAATTTCAGGATAAAGCCGTTGCTCTTGCGTTCTACTTCGAATTGCGCTTCGTCGTCATTATCTCCGCTGTTGTCAATTCGCAAGATCGGCATGAACAGGTCATTGATCACATCCCGGACCTTGTCCGCTGGAATACTGTTGATGAAGTCCACGGCTTCCGGTTCCACCACCAGATCCTCATTGAAAATGCTCTTGGTGAAATCCGCATCCTGTCCGGTCTCCAGCAATCCACCGTCCAGACTCTTTTTATCATAGGCGAAACCGAGTCTGATCACATCGCCCGTGTAGTTCTCGTCTGTTCCTCCCAGACACTTTACGCTGAACTTCAATTCCTCATCGATCAGGTAATACTTTCCGTCTGTGGCTCCGGGGAATCCGGCTTTTACATATTCCTCTGTCAGATTCGGCTCCAGATTGATCGTGTAATCGAACATTTTCCGGATTCTGGCGCCTCTTGCCCTGTCAAAATATTTCTCCATATTGGTAGAAAGCATATCCACCGCATCTTCATCCTTTATCATGGAGGTAATGGTGGATTTCAGGAAAGTCTTTTTATCTTCATCGCTGAAAGAATCCAGGATCTCCGGCTCCCCCATCAGCGTCTTGGTGATCTGCTGGGAGGTCTCTCTGGCGTAGGCATCCTGGGTCAGCTTGTTGTTCAGTATATCGAATAACAGAAATGCTGCCAGCACACCGATGAGATTCCCCACGATATTGTCGATCAAGTCATCCAAGGTGTAACCGTTCTTCAGAGCCAGATAGGTATATCCTACAAACACCAGTAACAGTGCGATCAGCACCAGTACCATAGTAGCGGACAAGGTGTCCATCACACTTTTTTTCTTCTTTTGTTTCTGATTATCCATGAATTTCCTCCCTCGTAAATACGCCCTCATAGATTGCGGGCTTCCGCATGTAATATGCCCAGAACCGGTCACCGTAATCATAATGCCACCATTCCGACGGCAGATTGGTAAATCCCGCATCTATCATAGCATAATAAAGCAGACGGCGGTTTTCACGGACCTGCTCGTCCTCTGCCCCCTGTACATGCTCCGGTGCCTCAAAATACGCTGCACAGGTCTTATCCGTAAAGGCATCAAAACCGCACCCCATCGGGAGTTCTCTGCCCTCCGGATCCAGAAGCGTCAGATCAATGGCTCCTCCGGTGGTATGGGCGGGAGGCACCTTTGTATCCGGTACCGGATCCGAGACAAATTTGCAGATTGCAGCTCTCCTTTTTGCCTCCGGCAGCTCTTCTAAATGAAAATCCCGGATGATGTCCACAGAATACTTTTCAAACAGTTCATGCTGCAGTGCAAAAGGGCGCCAGGCATCCCAGATGCGGAACCGGTAACCGTCCGGCAGATTCCCCGCCGCCTTCACCAGCCTCTCATACATCTCCTTACGGACGAAGCAGTTCTCTTCCGCATGGTCCATATGCAGGATCGGATACAGCATTTTCACATCCCACAGATCACAGCTTTTCAATTCTATAAACGCGGAATTCACAAACGCACTGTCTATATAGCGCTCCGGATCTCCGATCGTCGGTATCGGCCTCATGGGATCAGCCTCCTTATTATTTATATTTATCATAACTTGTATCTTCTGTAATAACATCTGGAGATAGCTCTTTGATTTTCATGAATCTCCTCCATATAATAATGTTCTTGGCATAACTATATCAAACATTACTAAACATTACAACAACATTACAATTACATCATAGGTGAAAATTTACTTGCATTTCTGCCTATGATACAGTAGGATAAGGATTTTAAATAATATATGACATTATATAAACATTATTACAACATTACTTAAACATTATTCACTATAATGACAGGTACAAGTCCCATTCGTAGGCATCAAAGTCGGGGGCTTTTGACCCCGACATCATTAAATGCCATTAAATACAAAAACGACATGCGAGTGCCTATTTCTCATAGAAATTTTAACATTTGCCATTTCCCGCAAGGCTTGTTAAAATAAGGATATGAAAAAGAAAAATTTATGTAAAACGTTATTAAAAACCATGTGTATCGTGCTGGGGATCCTCATCCTCGCACTGTTGGCTTACATCGTCTACCTCTATGCCAGTTATTACAGGATTGAGGATAATCAGGAACTGGTGGTGGAGGCACCGGTCGACGATACTACCACAGGTGCGGCTGCGGTGCTGGCTACGGATACGGAATATTCCGCAGTGACCTACAACATCGGTTTCGGTGCTTATCTGCCGGATTACAGCTTCTTCATGGACGGCGGTACCTCCTCCTGGGCGGAAAGCCCGGAGACCGTACAATATGCCATAAACGGTGCGGGAGAACTGGTGAAGTCATTAGACCCGGATTTTGCGCTGATCCAGGAGATCGATCTGGATGCCACCAGAAGCTATCATACGGATGAGTACGAGATGCTGCGCAACATTCTGCCGGAATATACTACCGTATTTGCGCAGAATTATGACTCTGCTTTCCTGTTCTATCCGTTTACCCAGCCCCACGGCAGCAGCCGGGCAGGACTCGGACTGTTCTCGAAATATCCGGTGTCTTCCGCCCTGCGCAGAAGCTTCCCCATATCCACTTCCTTCAGCAAGTTCTTCGATCTGGACCGTTGCTACAGCGTCTCCCGGATCCCGGTGGACAACGGAAAAGAGCTGGTGATCTTCAATCTGCATATGTCCGCCTACGGCAACAGCGATGAGATCCGCAAGGGACAGATTGAGATGCTGTGCAATGATATGGCAAAAGAATACGAAGCCGGGAATTATGTGCTCTGCGGCGGCGACTTTAACCACGACCTGAAGGTTTCCGAAGAGGATGCGGAGAACTGCGAGTCCTGGGCATTTCCTTTTCCGAGAACGGAGTTGCCGGAGCATTTTGACTTCTGTCTGGATCTGTTGATATGGAATATGTCCCCGGTGTAACTTATACCGTAACTTTGGACGGATTTATTATCTCCGACAATATCGAGTGCCTGTCCTATGAGAATGTAAACACCGGCTATTCCTACTCCGACCACGATCCCGTGAAGATGGAGTTCGTGTTAAAATAGTGTCAAGATTTACAAAGTCTGTTGACAGTGTTTGTCCTTTTTTTGTAGAATGAGGGCACAGTTAAGAGGGAGTAGTTCCCGGATGGTTTCTGATAGAATGGTAACCTGGAATGGTAACCGAATGATACATGAAGCTGTCCGGAATGATAATCGTCATCACGTCCGTCGGACCGGTTATTATTGTAAGCAACGAGACTTTTATCGATCATTTTTGATGCGGTAAAAGTCTCTATTTTTATACTTTTTTCTAAGAATACAGACGCTTTCCGCAGGAAAGGACAGCTTATGGAATACATATTATTACTCGTAGGATTTATACTTCTGATCAAAGGTGCGGACTTTTTCGTGGAGGGAAGTTCCTCCCTGGCGGGGATCCTGAAGGTCCCCAGCGTCATCATCGGTCTGACCATCGTCGCCATGGGCACCAGTGCTCCGGAGGCCTCCGTCAGCATCAATGCCGCACTGGCTGGCAGTAATGATATCGCCATCAGTAATGTCGTCGGCTCGAATATCTTCAACGGGCTGGTGGTGGTAGGTATCTGTGCATTCCTGCACAGCTTTATGCCCCACGGAGAGATCCTGAAGCGGGATATGCCGTTAAATATCCTGGTGACTTTCGTATTATGTCTGATGTTTTTAGATGGCAGCTTAAGCCGCATGGAAGGCGCTGTCCTGCTGCTGGGCATGATCGTATATCTGGGATTTATGATCTATTCTGCCCGGAAAAACAGAGAAGAGGGCGAACCCGGCAAGATCCTCTCCCTGCCCCGCAGCCTTTTGTATATTGCCGGAGGTCTGGCTGCCGTTATCTTCGGTGGTGATCTCGTCGTGGATAAAGCGTGCATCATCGCTACGAATTTCGGTGTCAGCCAGAATTTCATCGGACTGACCATTATCGCCATCGGCACCTCCCTGCCGGAGCTGGTGACCTCCATCGTTGCCACGAAAAAGGGAGACAGTGGACTGGCGCTGGGCAATGCCATCGGCTCCAACCTGTTCAACATCCTGTTTATCCTCGGAATGTCCGCGGTGATCAGCCCTCTGCATGTCCTCGGAGAGTCCGTCATCGACACCGTACTGCTCCTTGGCAGTGCCATTCTGCTCTTCGTATTCGCCCGTACCGGCAGACGCATGACCCGCAGTGAGGGGGCTGCGTGCGTGCTTCTGTATGTTGCATATACGGCTTACCTCTTCGTGAGGTAACAGTGCGGCTATAGACGCACACAAAAAGCGCACCTGGGGGAGGTGCGCTTTTTGTGCTAATATCCTCTTCCGCCTTGGGAAGAATTTGCACTTTATACATTATTTCCCGTTATACCTGCTTTCCAACTCTGCGAAAAAAACTTTGTAATCTCTACCTTTTCCGCTCAACATATCTTGATAGCTATCCATTACTTTCTGGCGAACTACATTATTATCTACTTTGCTATCCGAATCGACAATATGTCTGTTCCCTTGAGCCATTACTTCCATAGCCTATATCCTCCTTACCTTAAAATCAAATCCGGTCTAATATGTTCAACGGTATTCTCACACATTCCGATTTTATTATATCCGACTCTTCACGTTTAATCAACATATAATCACTGAATTCAGATCTCATGTAATACAAAAGAGCACTCCCGCATGGGAATGCTCTTCATTATTTGTGGCAGATATCTCTCCACTGGCAGTCGCCGCAGATGACTTTGCCATATCCCGGCTGCAGAATCTTTTCTTCCACGATCCGCTCAAATTCCGCAAAAGTCATTTCCTGCCCTGCCTTTAATCCGGTGTATTTCAATACACCCGCATCATATCGGTCTACCTTCTCCGCAGACTCGCAGCTGCCACCCTTATTATGAGGGCAGGCGCTGCAGATCTCATCCGTCGCTCCGACCAGCTGCAGGGATGCCGGTCCATTTTTCCCCAGAAGCCATTCCTTCACCTCCGCCATATGCTTAGTGAACCCTTCACTGTATCCTTTCCCTTCGAAAAAATACAGGCACATGCCGTGGTGCGGACGGATCCGGTAAGTTGTTGTCACTTCCATATCCGGTGTATCCTTTATTCCTGTCCGTTCAGCTTCAGAGCCTTAGACAGTCTCTTGCTCAGTGTCAGTGCCAGTGCGATCTTCACCAGATCCGGAATGATGAAAGGAATTACACACCAACCCAGTACGGTAGCCAGACCGACAGCTCCGGAATTCTGCGCATATACAACCATGAACCACACAGTTCCAATAGCATAGCACACGATCAGGCCCAGTACCATGGAGATACCCAGCACCCATGTCTTACGTCCGAACAGCTTCTCGATCAGCCACATCAGCAGTGCGGAGAATAAAAATCCAATGATGTAACCGCCGGTGTTGCCAAGTAACTGACCGATACCACCGGAGAATCCGGCGAATACAGGAATGCCTACCGCACCCAGTAAAATATAGATCAATACCGCAAGGCTTCCTCTCTTACCGCCCAGTACGCCGACTGCCAGGAATACTGCGAAGGTCTGTAACGTAAAAGGAACCGTCATCGGGATGGCGATCCAGGAGCAGATTGCGATCAGAACCGCAAATACCGCAATATACACCATGTCATAAGTCTTGCTACGAGTTGTTGTCTGTGTTGTCATAATAAAAAACCATGCCTTTCTGTCAGATGTCTTTT
>ERZ1504261.465-NODE-465-length-10919-cov-3.321244_pt1 | contig 10919 bp, 9 predicted proteins | sample MGYA00572327_ERZ1504261 | MGnify/ENA primary metagenome ERZ1504261 (study PRJEB39906, sample SAMEA3182110) | gut metagenome | biome: human; feature: gut; material: Stool; isolation source: human stools | place: Canada | collected 2013-04-23 ... | reverse complement strand
CCCTTCTTCCGCCTCAGCGTGGGCACAGATGACAGGAGCAAGCTTCTCTGTACCCTTCTTCCGCCTCAGCGTGGGCACAGATGACAGGAGCAAGCTTCTCTGTGCCCTTAAACCAAGATTTGGGGACTACACACAAGATTTGATGATTACACCCCGCGCAATGAAAACTACCGGGGCTTAATTGACAAGATTTGATAATTACGCCCCGCATAACGAAAAACTACCGGGGCTTAATTGACTAAATTTGATGATTACGCCCCGCATAACGAAAACTTCCGGGGCTTAATTGACTAAATTTGATGATTACGCCCCGCATAACGAATAAAACCGTGATTTGTGAGCAAGCTCCCAATCACGGTTCTTATTTTGCCTATGCGCGGCTCATTGCTCGCGTAACTTTCAATTTAGTTACCGCATTCTACACTGATCTTATTGAAGATTCCCATAATCTCTTCCGTGTTAATGCTCTTTTTCTCTTCACCAGCCTTATCCAGGATAGCTTTTCCTTCATGCATCATGATCAGGCGGTTGCCGTACTCTACGGCATAGCGGAGGTTATGAGTGACCATAATGGTGGTCACTTTCTTCTCTTTCACGACCTGGTCGGTGAGTTCCATGATGATCTCCGCGGTCTTGGGATCCAGCGCTGCGGTATGCTCATCCAGGATCAAGAAATCAATCGGTGTCATGGTCGCCATGAGCAGTGCCAGCGCCTGTCTCTGTCCTCCAGAGAGCGAACCGACCTGCACGCCCATCTTATCCTCCAGACCTAAATTCAGAGGTCGTAACATCTCACGATAAGTTTCCAGTTTTGCCTTATTTACACCACGTCCCAGATTATATGGCTTGCCCTTATTCTCCGCAATGGACATGTTCTCCAGGATCGTCATACTGGGGCAGGTCCCCTTGGAGGGATCCTGATACACTCTGCCGATCCGGCGCTGACGGATATAATCCTTCTGTTTTGTAATATCTTCTCCGTTGATCAGGATCTTGCCGCTGTCCACCGCAATACTTCCGCAGATGATGTTCAGCATGGAAGTCTTACCGGAACCATTACTTCCTACGACAGATACGAATTCTCCGTCCTTTACCGTAAGATTGAAATCCTTGAACAGACACAGCTCGTTGACCGAGCCGGGATTGTAATTTTTATTGATATTGATAAGCTCTAGCATGCTTTCACCTTCTTTCTGTCCATGCTGATCACGAGAATGATCAGGAACAGGACTGCTGTGATCAGCTTGATGGCGTTGGGGCTGATGCCTGCGAACATGGCAACTGCCACACATGCCTTATAGAGAATGGATCCTACCACTACACTACTGGTCACACGGAAGAATGTTACCTTCTTGAACAGACTGGTGCCGATGATGACGCTGGCAAGACCAATGACTACCGCACCGGTTCCGATGGAAATCTCAAAGCTTCTCTGCTGCTGTGCATAGATACAGCCGCTTAAGGATACCAGGCCGTTGGCAATAGACAGACCCACGATCTTCACCAGTCCCTTGTCCACACCGAGGCTGGTAACGATGGTATCATTGTCACCTACGGCACGAAGTAAAAATCCGGACTTGGTGCTCATGTACCAGTCTAACAGATATTTTGCTACCATGGTGATCAGGAAAATAATGATCACATTTTTGAAATTTACCAAAAAGCCCGGGGTAATACTATTCACAAAGCTGTTGTTGAAAATATTTTCCTTATCAAAAATAGCTACATAGCCGGAGCCTGCCACCCACAGATTGATGGTATACAGACCGGTCATCATGATGATACCGGAGAGCAGGTCTCTGACTTTTAATTTCACATGGATCAGTCCGGTACAGATTCCCACCAGTGCTCCGCCGAGGAACGCAATGGGAAGAGTGAGGATCGCCGGTACGCCGAAGCCGTTGATCAGACGCACAGTGATGGCAGCCCCAAAGGGGAAGCTGCCATCGACCGTGAGATCCGGAAAATCCAGTATTTTATAGGTAATGTAAACACCCAGTGCCAGGATGCCGTAGATCATTCCTTGTTCCAGTACGCTTAATAATAGTGCCATAAAAACCTCCTATTGTACCACGATCTCATCAAAGGACTGGTAAGCATCAGTCTTGTAGTTCTCAGGTAATTCCAGACCGATCTTCTCTGCTGCTGCGAAGTTCACATACAGGCTGGGCTCGGAGATCACTTCGAAGTTCAGTTCAGAAGCCTTTGCCTCTCCCTTCAGGACTTTCGCTGCCATCTTACCGGTCTGCTTGCCAAGCTCGATATATTCCAGACCCATGGATGCCACGCAGCCTGCCTTAACCTGCTCTACCTCAGAACCGAATACCGGGATGCCTGCTTTATTCGCTTCATCCAGTACGGTCTGCAATGCACTTACTACGGTATTATCGGTCAGGTTGGTAATGCAGTCTACCTTGGATGCGACATCCGCTGCTGCCAGAGCCACCTCAGACATTGCGGTAACACCGCTGTCCACGATCTCAAATCCGTAGTTGCCTGCCAGAGCCTTGTACTCTGCGATGGTGCTGATGGAGTTTGCTTCGCTGGTGGTATAGATGATACCGATGGTCTTCGCTTCGGGAAGTACCTCACGGATCATTTTTAACTGTGCATCTACTGCTAACGCATCGGAAGTACCTGTGATGTTGCCTACGGGAGTACCGTCTTCATTGGCAAGACCTGCTTCCACAGGATCGGATACTGCGGTGTAGATCACGGGAATATCTGTATTCATTGTAGCATTATATGCTGCCATGGCGCAAGGAGTTGCAATGGCACAGATCATATCTACTTTCTTACTTACGAAATTGCTGGCGGTCATGGCGGAGGTTCCGTTGTCTGCCTGTGCATTGACATATTCGATCGTCAGGTTCTCACCCTCTACGATGCCTTCTTCGGCAAGTCCCTGTAAAAATCCTTCACGACAGTTATCCAAGGATCCGTGTACGGCGTACTGCATAATACCGATGGTGTAGTTATCCTTGCTTCCTGTGCTGCCACATCCGGTGAGGGCACCCATTGCCATAACTGCGGTTAATACTGCTGCTAAAATTCTCTTCTTCATAATCTTATTCCTCTCTTTCTGCGTATCCACGCAATTGAAATTAGTTTGCTCATAAGATTACTGAACCCCGAATAAAAAAACCGCCCCAAATGTATATTCCTATACATTTGAGACGGTAATAAGCTCCTGCTCATCATCGTGGTGCCACTCAATTTGACAATTCCTTACGAATTATGTCCACTTTTCTCTGGATACTATCATATCCATCGGCTTGATAACGGGTCCGAATCCCGCTGACGCCTAAAACTGATCTGTTCTCGGGCCAGCCTCGGAAGTCCATTCGGCGAAAGTTCCTTTACCGTGATCCCACCATCCACGGCTCTCTGTAAAATTCCCTAAGGCTTACTACTCTTCCTCACAGGTTTGGTAAACTTATGAATGTTGTTTATGTGTCTAAGAATAATCTTTCTTTTCTGTTTTGTCAATACTGTTTTTAGAAAATTTGTAAATTTGCGAAATAGTCCTGTTTCCTCACGTTTCCTTACGAATTCCGCAAAACAGATATTTTCTGACTGCGAAAAGTCCTGCGATCGCTCCTACACCGATAATTGTTTCTGTTGTCGACAAATGTTCCACAATCATTTGTCTGGATATCGCAAACAACAGAATCTCTATGATTGTCTCCGGCGTGTGGGTACAGAGCATTTTTACAAACTCGATCCCAATTGCCAGCGTCATCGCACTTTCCAGATAATACATGACTTCCATCTGCTGCGACCACAACTGTGGCACGCTCTGTGTGATGAGCCGCACGGTCAGCGCAACCACCACCAACAGCAAAAATACTGACAATACCAGTTCTACATAGGACGTCATTTTCTGCATGATTTTTTGTAATGTCATTTTCTTATTCTTCCCTCTCTGTGTTCAGTCTTTGCAAAAAGTCTTAGTTATCAGGGCTTTAATAGAACGGGAACATCAAAGGCATGAGAAAAATGGTCATCATTGCAAGAATCAATGCCAACGGGGCTCCACATTTCAGATAATCTTTAAAAGTGTATCCACCCGGTTCCATGATCATGATCTGGCATGGTGCAGCCATAGGAGTCATGATGGAAATACAGCTTGCAGTATGAACTCCAACTACTGCAGCCCGCGGATCTATTCCCATCTTAAGACATGCTGAAGTAACCAGTGGAATGAAAATAGTCAATGTCGCCAGATTCGACATAACCTGTGTAAGCAGAAACGGAATCGTAAAAAATACCGCCATCATAACATACGGATTTGTGGTATCGCCTACCATCTTAATCATATAATCCGCCACCAGGTCGCCAACACCGGTTACTTTAATGGCATCGGAAAGTGTTAATACTCCGGCAAACAGAAAAATGGTCGGCTGATGAATCGCTCCTAATGCTTCTTTTTCAGAGAGCACACCTGTAAGCACCAGCAGAACAGCTCCTATACATGCAATCAGGTACATTTTGATACCTATTATATTTTCAAAAAGCATTAAGATAATTGTTGTAAGAACAATAATCAATGCAATTTTTTCTTTCAATGGACTTAATTTTGTCGAATTTTCCCTGTTATGTATATTATCATCAAACTTACTGTTATCTATATCCGGCATCAATTTATGTCCGAGGAATACCATATAAGCAATGGCCACAATCAGCAGTGGAATCCTTGCAATCGTAAAGTCCCATACCTGTAAAGAATGAGGAGCCCCGCCTTTCATCATGATATCATTCCAGGTCATATTACTCGCACCCTGTCCGAGAAAAGTCATGGAAGTGGCAATGTTTGCACAGGCCATGGCCGGGAACAAAAGCTTGCTGCGGCTGGTTCCGATATCATTGGCAATTTCAATCAGAAGCGGAATCATAATAGCTGCTGTGGCAGTCGCATTTGTAATGCAGGCCAGCAGTGCTGCAGCCAGACAGGATAACAAAATCAGCATACGCGGATTCTCTTTATAACGAATTACAAGATTCTGCGCATGATCGATCAGCTTTGTCTTAGTAAGTCCTGCACCAATGACAAACATGGCAACAAACATGATAACGTTTGTATTGATAAATCCGCTGAATGCCTCTGCCGGAGTTCTGATTCCGGTAAGGACAAGTGCAAGGATAATTCCGGAGGAAATGACAGAAAAAGGAACTTTACCAGTTGCAAATGCGATAATCGTTATCAATAGAATAATTAATGTAATATGCATAGATGTCATATTTGTCTCCCTTTATCTTTACTCCAACAAAGAGCTGTAATTGCCATATTTTTAAATACAACAATCCAGCTCTCAGAATAATATTAACTAGTTATTTCTTTTTACTTATTTGATAAAGCCAACCTGCTTGCTGATGATCTCGATCTGTTCGTCCTTTTTCTTGTTGTATTCCACTTTCTTCTCTTCAAAGTAGTTTTTGCCATAAGAGTCAATGGACACGATCAACGGTCCGAACTCTTTTACATGACAATGCCACAGGGTCTCAGGCATTCCCAGATCTTTCCACTGTGCTTCTACGATTTCTTCTACCTCAACAGCTGCCACTACGGCATTACCGGCAGGAAATACGCAATGGATCGCGCCGAAATCTTTGCAGGCTCTCTCGGTATTTTCCTTCATACCACCTTTTCCAACGATAACACGGACACCGGTGGTCTCTACGAATTCATATTCAAATTTTTCCATTCTCATGGAAGTGGTGGGACCTACGGATACCATTTCGTATTTTTCATCTCCCAGAGGGCGGATGATGGGACCTGCATGCAGAATTGCTGCATCTCTGACGTCCACGGGGATCTCTCTGCCTTCCTCTACGACACGACGGTGTGCCACGTCACGACAAGTTGTGATGTCACCTGTCAGGTATACGATGTCACCGATATGAATATCTTTCAGATCCTCTGCGGATATGGGTGTTACCAGAATTTTCTTACCATCTTTTATTTCTACTGCCATTGTTGTTCTCTCCCTTCTGAATTAGTTTTCTTCCTTGTATTCGAATCCCGTGTGGGTATCTACGGTAAAGTTCAGGTCTTTATCAAATACGATATGACCTCTTCTGTGGCTCCAGCAGCCAACGTTTACAGCGACACCGATAGCGGACGGATGACGTGCGGTATTCTCAATATTGACGCCCATGACAGAATAGTGACCGCCCATACCCTGAGGTCCGAGACCGATGGCATTGATACCATCTTCCAACAGCTTCTCCATCTTGGCTGCGTTGGCATTATCATTATGGGAACCGACAGGTCTCATCAGTGCTTTCTTCGAATTCTGCGCTGCGGTCTCTACGGAAGTACCTACGCCGACACCTACCAGCAGGGGAGGGCAGGCATTTAATCCATAAGTAGTCATACGATCCAACACGAATTTGGTCACACCTTCATAACCTTCACCGGGCATCAGAACCGTGGCATTACCGGGAAGTGTGCATCCGCCACCGGCCATATAGGTGTAGATTTCACACTGATCGGAGTTGGGAACGATATCCCACCATACGGTAGGTGTTCCTTTTCCTACGTTTTTACCGGTATTATACTCATCGAAGGTTTCTACGGAATTGTGACGTAACGGAGTGGCAAACGTAGCCTGTACCACGGCATCCTTCAGCAATGCCTCCAGATTATCGATGAGAGGGAACTTTGTACCGCATTTTACCCAGAACTGTAATACGCCGGTATCCTGACAGGAAGGACGGTTCAGCTTCAGAGCCAGTTCCTGGTTTCGGAACATGGTATCGTAGATAACCTTGGTCATAGGAGTATCCTCTTTGTCTCTCAGTTCCTGCAATTTTGCAATGACATCATCCGGCAGCTTCTTCGCAGTAAATCCTACGAACTGCGCCATAATATCTGTCAGTTTTTTTACCTGTGCTTCATTTGACATATTTTTTTCCTCCAAATTATCATTTATTTAAATATAAAATATTTAGCATATTATTATGGATAATAATTTTACCCTTACGGATAATAGTTTTACCCTTACGGGTAAAATGGAAAGGCAATCGGCAGTATGATCATGCTGACTACGGTAGCAATAGCGATCAGCGGCATTCCGGCTTTTACATAATCAATAAATTTATAATTGCCGGCACCTAACACCATTGTATTAGCAGGCATACCAATGGGTGTTGCATAGGCACATGACCCTCCGATGACACATGCCATCAGAACCGCTCTGGGATCTGCTCCCATCCCCTGTGCAATTGAGACACAGATTGGTGCCATGAGTGCTGTGGTTGCAGTATTTGACATGAAGTTCGTCATGATACAGCACAGAATAAATACCACGAAAGTAAACAGTACCGGGGACGGATTTGCTCCTAATGCTCCAATCACCTTGTCTGCGATCATTTCTCCTGCACCGGTAACTTCCAGTGCCTTTGCCAGAGATAAGGTACCTCCGAACAGGAAAATGGTCTTCAGATCAATGGATTTCAGAGCATCCTTTTCAGAAATAACTCCGGTAAGGATCAGCAGAATTGCGCCTACACAACCTGTGATACAAAGTTTTACGCCAATCTCTTCCTCAAAGATCATACCGATCAGTGTAACGATCAGAATCACCAAGGACAATACCTTTTTCCACTTTGGAACCTTGCTGAAATCCTTTGTTTCATCAAAGATGGAATCTTCAATATCCACGGTATCATGATGTGGCAAGATGTTAAATCCGATGGTTGCATAAAAGAGAATGCCTGCAATCAAGATAGGCAGACCTACAATTGCATACTCGAAGAATCCGAATTTCAATCCCAGTGGTTCCAGTGCAGATTGTGCGATCATATTGCCGGGAGCTCCAATCAGGGAAAGATTCCCTCCCATTGCTGCGGCAAATACCAACGGCATTAGAAGCCTGGATCTCTTATAGCCCGATTTTGCTGCAATTCCGATGACCACTGGGATCAAAACCGCTGCCGTACCGGTGTTGGAGAGAAATCCACTCATGCCTCCCACAATCACCATGATGGCCACGATCAGACCTCGCTCTGTTTTTGCAAACTTTGTTACCAGACTGCCGATCTCATTGGCCATGCCGGTCTCAAACAGTGCGCCGCCCACGATGAACATAGCAACAAACAGAATCACGTTACTGTTGATAAATCCACTAAAAGCATCACCTACGCTAAGGACACCGGTAACCACAAGCCCGATGCAGACGACCATGGATGTCAATCCCAAAGGAATCTTCTCTGTGACAAACAGGAGAATGGCAAATGCCAGAAAAATTAGTGTAATGGTTGCAGGACTCATAAAATACCTCCCAGTCTCTCTTCTGTTGGTAAAAAAGTGACATGGCCGTGTCTGTTTTCTTTGTATCTACAATATATCTCTTTTTTAGTATAATGTACATTTCATATACTTGACGTCAGCATAGTTTTAAACTATACTGAATTCGTGAAGTTATTTTCCGAAGAACGGAGGTTTTCTATTATGACTCTGACGCAACTGGAGTATTTTTGTATGGTATGCCGTTATCACAGTATTACAAGAGCTGCGGATGCCCTCTACGTCTCACAGCCCACAATATCCACCTCAATTCGTGATCTCGAAAAGGAATTTCATTTAAAGCTTTTTAATCATGGAAAAAACAGAATTTCTCTCACCAAAGACGGAGAGGCCTTTTATCAGAAAGCAGAATATATCTTAAGACAGACACAGGAACTCTACTCAGATTTTTCAAATATTGAAGAGAACCGCCATCCGCTGCGGATCGGAATTCCTCCTATGATCAGTACCGTATTTTTCCCAAGGGTTACGGATCAGTTTCAGGAACAGTACAATATTCCGATCCAGCTTCTGGAATATGGTTCTATCCGCGCCCGCACTCTGGTAGATAACGAGCAATTAGATGTAGCAATGGCAAATATGGATTTTTATAATCTGGATAAGTACAATAGTTACGTCATGATGGAAGATCGTTATGTCTATTGCGTCTCCAGAACCCATCGGTATGCCGGTGAAAAAGGAATCACCATGGAAATGTTAAAAGATGAACCCATTATTTTATTTAATACAGATTCTGTCCAGACACAGACTGTAATCACACGACTGCGTTCTGCGGGAATTACACCAAATGTCCATATGTATTGCAGCCAGTTAGTCACTGTCCTCAATTTTGTCCGCGGTGGTAAATGTGGTGCTTTTCTATATTCCTCTCTTGCTGCCAATCCAAGAGATTTTGTAGAAATTCCTATTACCCCAGAGATTACCAGCAAATTTGGAATTATATGGAAGAAAGGAATCTTTGTGCCTGACCAGCTGACCAAATTTGTAAATTTTGTAAAGGACTTTGATGTAACCCCCTATTTGCCAAAGTTTTCTTAACTTAATAATGGATTTTATACTGCTCATATCCGGCAGTTTTCTTCATTGTTCCTTTGATATTTCATTCTTTCTCTCCAATTTTACTTTGTCTCCGGCAGCGTGATCACCACCTTGAACAGGTCACCGTCCGTGACAATCTCCATATCGCCCTTCTGCAGCTCCGTCAGGCTCTTGGCAATGGACAGTCCCAGTCCGTTGCCCTCCATATGGCGGGATCTGTCCCCTCTGGTGAACCGCTCTTCCAGCTCCTCCGGTGACATCTCCAGCGGGTAGGCCGACATGTTCCGGAAAATGATGTTCGCATTCTGTCCGTCATGCTCTACATTCAGATAGACACGGCTTCCTGCCTGGGCATATTTGTAAATATTGTTTAACAGATTGTCGAACACCCTCCACAGATGTCTGCCATCCGCCATGACCTTCACAGTCTCCTCCGGCTGTTTTACGATGGTCTCCAGCTTTTTTTCAGAAAAGCGCTGCTCGTATTCCCCCACCGCCTGTGACAACAATACCGACACATCACAGACCTCCGGATGGACCTCCAGATTGCCGGTGGTAGCTTTGGATGCCTCCAGTAGGTCATCCAGCAGCTTTTTCAGCTTCTGGGACTGACGCAGCAGCACCTCGGCATACTCCGATATATGCTGTTCTCTCTCCTGTGCAGTCTCTGTACCGGCACCGTCTCCGGTATCCTTCGCATCACCGGACACTTCTTTTCCGATGAGATCCGCATAATTGATAATGGAAGTCAGCGGGGTCTTTATGTCATGGGACACATTCGTGATCAGCTCCGTCTTCAGATGTTCACTCTTCATCCTCTGCTCCACGGCTGCGGAAATTCCCTCTCCGATGCGGTTCAGATTCTCTCCGTGCTCCTTGAAGGACAATACCATATGAGAGGTATCCAGCTTATAATTCAGATCTCCGTCTGCCAATGCTTCACTGCCCTCCTGCAGTTCTTTGCACATCAATGCCACAAAAGTAATCGCACCGCACAGAATAAATTTCTCTATGGCCCAGAAAAAGAGTAATACATCTGTATCATTATAAAACAGTATTAAACCGAAAAACTCTACCACGCAGACTGCAAGGCACAAAAGTGCTGTTCTCCATACCATAGGAATCCCACGGATCAATTTCACAATACCGCGGAAAACTCTCTTGCAGAATCTTCCGAAGAACCGGAACACTCTATACAGGATCGTATTCTGCCACCATTTTCCCATTTTCAGGCGGATGGCCAGCTCCATGAAGTACAGGGTGCACCATATCACCTCTGCCGCAAACAGTACCATCAGCACGATCAGATTGATCATACTTGGGTTCATACCGATCCATCCAAAAGCCAGGTACAGACCGGTAAAAGCTCCAATGACAACGACCACTGTATACACATCCAGGTGGATCTCATGGATTGCACTGGGGGTAATACCCTCCCTGCCATTCTTATGTCCGGCACTGCACAACAGGAAGATAAAGCATAATAATGCCAGTATCGTTCCCGTACAGCATATCACAGGGATCACATTTCGGTTATCATAAAGCTGCTCTGCCTGATGATAGATCAGGG
>ERZ1504261.448-NODE-448-length-11188-cov-4.700530_pt1 | contig 11188 bp, 8 predicted proteins | sample MGYA00572327_ERZ1504261 | MGnify/ENA primary metagenome ERZ1504261 (study PRJEB39906, sample SAMEA3182110) | gut metagenome | biome: human; feature: gut; material: Stool; isolation source: human stools | place: Canada | collected 2013-04-23 ... | reverse complement strand
ACGAGTGGCTTCACCTTGTTAATATTCTGAGCCTGGTCGATAGATACGGCTATACCCTTCACGCCAGTCTCCTCCTGCCACTCCTCATACACCTCGCTGATGGCTGTGAGCTCGCGGTTGCAAGGCTTGCACCATGTAGCAAAGAAGTCGATGATGAACGGCTTGCCGTTGTTTGAGAGTGTGTCGGTAGACACTGACTTGCCGTCGATGCTCTTAAGCATCACTTTCGGCAGCTGTGCGCTTGCTGTGGTAACGATACCAAGCAAAAGCAGTGTTGCAAGTAATAATTTCTTCATAGTCGTAAGTATTTTGTTGCAAAATTAAATAAAAACCCTTTTGCGTGTGCATTACAAGGGTTAATTTTGTATAAAAGTGGCATTTTGACACACACACACCTTTTTGTTTTTCTACTTGTTTATGAGTTTATATGTGGTGCTCTTGCCGTTTGTTAGTTTTATATTTACCACTACCGCTTGCGTGTTGGTAGTAAATGTAGGTATGTATGCTTCGCGTTTTCCACTGAGCTGCTGACTAAATATGTTGCGTCCGTTGATGGTACTGATATGTATGGTGTTGATACCTATGTCGGAGCGTGCGATGAGAGCACCGTTCTCCAGGGTGAGCATTACTGCCTTATTGCTATTGTCAGCTATGGTGTGAACGTCGGTTATAACGGGTTTGCCCGTACTCTCGTCGGCATCTTCTATAGCTTCGTAGATGGCTGGTGTTGTGTTGCCCGTCCATGCTATCTGTAGAGCTACCGGCTTTGTGTTGGCATCGAAGCTGAATGTCACTACACCGTTTTTGCTTTCAGGAGTAATGGGCTCCCATGTGTTGCCGTTCTGTGTGAGCGAGTAGGTTGCGTTTTGCATCGTTGTGTCGTCGCAGAAGAGTGTGAGGCTCTTGGCTTTTGCCACGTTGAGGAAGCGATACACGAACTTGCTGCCGTCGGCGGTTGTAGGGAGGTTGGTGCTGGTGAAGGTGGTGGCGTCGGCATCGGTTGCTGCCTCTACATTATTGCCTTCAGCGTCGCTCATCGGTGTGAGTACCGGTGCAGGTAGTCCGTTGATTTCTATCTCGTGCAGGCGCATCCACTTGGGTTGTCCCCAGATGGCTGTAATCTTCAGGCGTACGTATTTTGCTTCTATTTTTATCGGGTTGAAGTTGTGGTCGGTGGGCACAAAGTCGAGTGCCATCACGTCGGTGCCTGCCTCTGGCTCTGTAGCCACATAGAAGTTCTGCTGTAGCGACATGTCGTACTCACGTGTTTGAGTTCCCTTGACGGTGAGGTCGGTCCAGTTGTGGTTGTCTGTCGACACACTGAGGAGTGCTGTCTTGGGATAATCGCCGTTGGTGGTGCCCATGCAGATGCGTACGTTCTCTATAGTTGTTGGTTCGTAGAGTTCGAGTGTATAGGTATCACCTACCACCATGTCGCGGTTCAGGCAGGTATAGGTGGTGTAATCGCCGTCGGTCATCAGTTGTGCCGTATGGTTGTTCCAATAGTTGTAGGCTGGTGGAGTTATGCTTCTCACTTCCTCTGGCGTGTTGTTGTAGACGAAGAGTTGTACGGATGCTGCGTCGAGCGTCAGGTTTTTCTGTTTGTTGCTCACGTTGAGCACCACTATGTAGTGTACGTACTCGTCGGTTGTAACGTTATTTGTCTCCATCTCATTCCATGTCTTGCCGTCGGTGCTATACATGAACTTATAGTCGGTATCGGCGAAGAGTTTAGAGGCAATGGTTATCTGTTTGAGCTGCACGGGCTGGGCAAGTGCTATACCGGCGTAGCCGCCTTCGGGGAGCGTAGCTGATCCCTTTAGTGATATACACTCGTCGCTCAGGCTCAGGTTGAGTTGTGTGCTCTCGGCGTTGGTCAGGACGGTGTTCTTATTGGTTGTGGTAGGGAAGAGTTGATTGGATATGTGCTTGCTGAGGTAGGTGGTAACAAAGGGTGTGAGGTAGCGCCATGAGGCGTGAGTGAGTCGCTGGTCGGTGCTGATTCCGTCGCTACCAAAACCCGACATGTGGTTTGTCATGTAGTCGGGCGACGAGGTGAGCGTGTTTGCAAGTTTCACGCTGGGCAGGTAATCGGCCCATGCCTCTATGATGTTGTCGGCTTTCTGCGATGCTATGAAGCCCTTTGTGGCAGTTGCCATGGCGCGCAGACGCAGTACCCATGGGCGTATGTCGACGTAGAGCAGACTGTCGCTCGTCACTTTCGAGTGCTCCATAGTGGTGAGCACGTCGCAGTTGTCCACAATCTGTGTCATCAGCGCAGTCAGTTGGTCGTTCTTCGGGTCGCGCTTATATGCTTCTATCGCTGTGTTGAGTGCCGTTGGGTCGTTCTTGCTCAGATATGGAGCGAGGAAGCGATAGGCATTTTGTAGTTCGGTGCGACCTGGAAAGAGGGCTCTGAACGATGCTTCCCATGAAGCGTTGTTGTCGAAACCGCGGTTGTTCCAACTGTAGTCGCCTGCCGAGAATACAGCGGTGCGTGCTGCCGATCCCTGTTCCATAGGGTTGCAGAGGATGCCCTGATTGCTTGCTGTTAGCTCGGTTTCCAGGCGTGCGTTGTTGTCTACGTTCGGCATGTCGAAGAAGTTGGAGCGCATATCGAGTGGGTATATCTCGCTTGGTCCGCTGCCGTTGTCGTTGCACGGGTAGTTCCACCACCAAATGACGTTACGTCCGAACTGATACTGTACAGTATTCAGATCGTAGTTGTTGGGCACCGACCATACGCCGCCACCAGTGTAATAGATGGTGACATCCTTCGGGATGCTGGAGAGTGCTTTGAAGAACTGATTGAACTGCCATTGTGATGCAGCGTAGTTGCGACAGTAGATTTGTGGCGTGAAGCGCAGTGGTTTTACGATGTCGGTAGGGCTGGTGCTATTGGTGTTCCATCGGCTCTCTATGCTGCGCTGTATGTCAGCGATGCGTGAGGCGGTGAGGTTCATGTCGTTCTGATTCTCGGGTCTGTTCACGTCGTCGGCAAAGACTGCAAACTGGCGGAAACCTAAGGTGTGCATCTTCGCGAACTTACCCATTATCTTCTCTACTACACCGTTGTCGTTGAGCAAGTCGTCGCCTGGGTGTATCGCCCACACCACGCTCACCTTGGTTTGTTGTGCCACGTCGGTGAATTCGCGCAAATCCTGCTGTGTCACGAAGCCCGACTTGCGTTGTGCTTCTGTTAGCTCTGTAGGATATGCCTCTGTCCATTTGCCCGAGTGGTATACGTCGCTCTTTGGTCCGTATACGTAGCAGTTCATCTTGTTGCGCATCATAAAGCGCAGTAAGTCCTTGCGCACCTCGCTGGAGTAGGGTTTTCCATAAAAACCTTCGATGATGCCACGCTCCTTAAGGTCAGCGTAGTCGCTGATAGTGACGGTGGGCATCTGCTTTGTTTCGGCATCGAGCATCTGTTCGAGCGAGGCGAGACCCATGAATGTGGCATCGGTATTCTCGCCGATGATGATGAGCTGAGCTACTCCGTCGTGTGCATTGGTGAGCGAGAGCACGTGGCGGTCGAACTTGCCGCTCTTGGTGAGTACGCTGAGGTTGAGTTGGAGCTTTGTAGCAGCCGCTTTTGTCAAGCCGTTGCCTGAAGCTACGCCAAGGTATATGTTCGAGAGAGTGTTTGATTCGGTGGTTGAGATGGTAGCTGTGAAGCCATGCTCTGCGAGAATGGTCTGAGCACGCTGACGTGTGTATGTGTCAATTGCATCGTCGCACACTATATTTACGTTCTTTGTGAATGCTACCTTGCTGCCCTTGCCCGCAGTCTGTGTGTGCGGAATGGGATAAATGGTGTATTGTGCGCTCGCAGTGAATGGGAAGAATAAGGTGGCGAGGGCAAGAAGTTGGGTCTTAAATCGGTTCATAGTTGTTAGGTGTATAGGGGTAAATAGTTTGGTGCAGTTGAGATAACTGCACCAAACTTTATTGTTATGCATCTCCGAAGGCTGCGGCTTCGGCGGCAGCGATGATTTCCTCTCGAGTCTGTTCCTTAGCCGAGATATGGCTGAGGTCGAAGTCTTCGTCAGAGAGGTTGAGGTCGGCTGAAGTCAGTTTTGAAGAAACGGACTCTACAGATTTTGTTGCCTCTGTTTTTGTGGCTGTAGCTGCTTCGGCTGCCTCATCTTTGCGGTACATCGGTGAGCGGCGGTTGCGCTTAGCCTTGGGATTATTTATAGAATCACTAGAGCTTCTGGAATCACTAGAGCTTCTGGAATCACTAGAGTTTCTAGAATCACTAGAATTTCTAGAGCTTATAGAACCTCTATAATCACTATCTGAATTAGAACCATTTGAAGCACCAGAGCCTTCTGCCTCTATCTCCATTCCTGAGCTTACTATGATAAAATCGTCTGGTTGTTCTGTCGACGGTACGTTCTCCACTGGTTCCTCCTCCATCTTTGTGCGATTGGTCTTAGCAGCGAACACTTGGTCGATGAACTGCGGTTCGCGGCGGAGCTTCTCCAGGGTTAGCTTCGAGGCGAGCTGCTGGCTTTCCTTCTTACTATATCCCTTGCCGTCGCAGCCTTCCACGCCTTCGAGCATCACACGATAGATGAACACGGGTGAACCTGTCTTATCTTTCTCCTCCAGAATCGACTTGAAGTCGATGCGCACACGGTTCTTCTGACTCCATTCGATGAGCTTGCTCTTGAAGTTCACTTCCTTATAAGCAACCTTGTCGATGTTTATCATTTGTGTCAGTATTCGTTTGCGCATGAACTTCATGCAGGCATCATAGCCGCGGTCGAGGTATATGGCTCCTACGAGAGCCTCGAAAGCGTTGCCGCCCATGTATGAGTTGTGCGATTGTGAGCGTCCGCTTGAGAGGATGAGTTGGTTGATGCCCATCTCCTGTGCCAGTCGGTTGAGCGTGTCGCGCTGTACGAGTTTTGAGCGAGTGTTGGTGAGGAAGCCTTCGCGTTTGCCAGGGAAGTGGCGGTAGACAATGTCGCCAACGGTAGCGTCGAGCACGGCATCGCCGAGGAACTCCAGTCGCTCGTTGTTCACGGGCTTGCCCTTCGCATTGCGCTTGTACATGCTCTTGTGCATCAGCGCGAGTTTGTAATAGCCAATGTCGTGTGGGTAGAAGCCTATGATTTTGCGTAAAGACAAATAAAGCTCCTTGTCCTTGCGGAAAGGGAGCTTCATTCTGTCGATGAGATTACTCAGCATATTTCTTGAATATTACACATGCGTTGTGTCCACCGAAACCGAACGTGTTGCTCAGTGCTGCACGTACCTCGCGCTTCTCAGCCTTGTTGAACGTGTAGTTGAGTGTATAGTCGATTTCTGGGTCCTCGTCGCCTTCAACGTGGTTGATGGTTGGCGGGATGATGTCGTTCTTCACTGCGAGCACTGATGCGAGTGCCTCGACAGCTCCGGCAGCACCGAGGAGGTGACCAGTCATTGATTTTGTTGAACTGATGTTGAGCTTGTAAGCTGCTTCGCCGAACACCTGCTTGATTGCCTTTGCCTCAGAGATGTCGCCTACAGGTGTTGATGTACCGTGTACGTTGATGTAGTCGATATCCTCTGGCTTCATGCCTGCGTCCTCGAGTGCGTTCTGCATAACGAGGCAAGCACCGAGTCCTTCTGGGTGTGATGCTGTGATGTGGTGTGCGTCGGCAGACATGCCTTCGCCAACCATCTCGGCGTATATCTTCGCTCCGCGTGCCTTAGCGTGCTCCAGCTCCTCGAGGATGAGGCAGCCAGCACCTTCGCCCATGATGAAGCCGTCGCGTGATGCGCTGAACGGACGTGAAGCGTGCTCTGGGTCGTCGTTGCGTGTAGAGAGGGCGTGCATTGCGTTGAAGCCACCTACGCCGCTTGGTGTGATGGCAGCCTCTGCACCACCGCTTACGATTACGTTTGCCTTACCCAAGCGGATGAGGTTGAATGCGTCGGCGAGTGCGTTTGTAGAAGATGCGCAAGCCGATGTGGTGGCAAAGTTGGGGCCGTGAAGACCGTACATAATAGAGATGTGTCCGGCTGCGATGTCGGCAATCATCTTCGGAATGAAGAAGGGATTGAATTTCGGACCGAGCTCCTGGTGTGTTGCCCAGTAGCCCACCTCTTCCTCGAAGGTCTTGATACCACCGATGCCTACGCCGTAGATTACGCCGATGCGGTTCTTATCTTCTTCGTCGAGATTTAAACCGCTGTCCTGCATTGCCTGCATAGCTGCGATGATAGCGAGCTGTGCGTAGCGGTCCATCTTGCGTGCTTCCTTGCGGTCGATGTAGTCGTTGACCTTAAGGTTTTTCACTTCGCAAGCGAATTGTGTCTTGAACGAAGAAGCGTCAAACAATGTAATAGGTGCTGCGCCGCTTACGCCGTTGAGCATGTTGTTCCATGTTTCTTCTGGATTATTGCCAATCGGAGTTACTGCGCCAAGACCTGTTACTACTACTCTTTTTAATTCCATGTAACTGAAAAATGTCAAAAAAAATGGTTTATGGTTCATGGCGCGCAATGGAATTATAACAAAGAATGTTTGTTATGGTTGTGCATACCATAAACTATAAACCATCGGTTTATTTATTTTGCGTTCTCGATGTAAGCGATAGCGTCGCCAACTGTAGAGATTTTCTCTGCCTGATCGTCAGGGATGTTTACGCCAAACTCCTTCTCGAACTCCATGATGAGCTCAACTGTGTCGAGAGAGTCTGCACCGAGGTCGTTTGTGAAGCTTGCTTCTGGCTTAACGTCTGCCTCATCTACACCGAGTTTGTCAACGATAATAGCCTTTACTTTTGATTCGATTTCTGACATAATTTTTAATTTTTAAAATGTTTATAATATTGATTTCTAATTTAATGCGGATGCAAAGGAACAACTTTTTTATTAAATAGACAAATATTTTACCATAAAAAGGCGATTTGGCTGCACACATGCCCTATGGTTGTGCAAGTTTTTGGGGTGGTTAGGGTGCGTTTAAGCCGTTCTAAGCCTTCTTAAGCCAATTAAGCCTTTGCTAACCTTTGCTTAATTGCTAACCGAGAGCACTCCCAAGGGTCCTGTGGTACTTCCGCGATAGCGCAGGAGCTTCTTTCCGTTTGAGGTGATACCACGGTTGTTGAGGTCGTATTGGCGCTTACAGGTGGGGCAGGTGGCAAAGCCGCGAGTGTCCATTGTTAAGCGGTGGCTCATGGTTTGCGTCTTGTAGTAGCAGTTGGGGCACTGACTGTCGTATATGTATAGCGTGGCGGGTGAGCTAAGATTGCTGAAGCCCACAATGATGCCGCTTTTGTTGTATAGCCCGAGGGTGAAGGTGCGGCGTGCGTCCTCGCCTGCAGGCTCTTGTCTGCTGCTCTGTCTTTGGTTGTTGGCGAAGTAGATGAAGCGTCTGCCGCTCTCTGTACCCTCATAGATGTTGCAGAACACACCTGGCGACATGGGGTTGAGCGCACTTTGCAGCGTGGCATCTTGATACACCCCATTGTTGAAAAAGAAGGTGCAGCGTTCCGAGGCGTACTCGAAGTCGGCATCGGTGCAAGCAGCGAAGATTAATGCGCACAACGCAATAGCTATTCTTGTTATCCTATACATATTTATATATTGTTACTTGGGGTGTCTTTAGGGGGTGCACTTGTCTCAAGTGCACCAACGTAGAAGAGGTGTGCCAGTGGGGTTCTGTTGGTGCACTTGAGACAAGTGCACCCCCTAGAGGCCCCCTGACGCCCCCTTGAAGTCTTTAGATCTTTCCGCCGTAGCACAGGTCGCCTGCGTCGCCGAAGCCTGGCACGATATATTTGTGCTCGTTCAGTCCGTTGTCGATAGCTCCGCACCAGATGGTGGTGTCCTCAGGGAATGTCTTACGGATATGTTCGATGCCCTCTGGCGAAGCCATTACGCACACTACGTGCACCTTTTTCGGTGTGCCCTTGGTGAGCAGAGCCTTATAGCCCATCTCCATTGAACCGCCGGTGGCGAGCATTGGGTCGACGATGAGCAGTGTAGCATTGTTCAGGTCGGGTGTAGCGAGATACTCCACGTGTATGCCCACCTTTGTGTGTTCCTTGTCCTCGTACTCGCGGTATGCGCTCACGAAGGCGTTACCAGCGTGGTCGAAGATATTGAGGAAACCCTGATGGAATGGCAGACCAGCGCGGAAGATAGTGCCGAGCACGAGTTTGTCGGTAGGCACGTTCACCTTTGCTGTGCCGAGCGGAGTCTGCACGTCGCGTGTCTCATAGTTGAGAGTCTTGCTGAGTTCGTAAGCGATGAGCTCGCCTACGCGCATTATATTATTGCGGAACAGGAGGCGGTTTGACTGATAGTCTTTGTCGCGCATTTCCGCCATGTACTTGTTGATGATAGAGTTTTGCTTGCTAAAGTCGATTATTTCCATATTGTTTAAGTTTAAACTGAGCAAAGTTACAATTATTAACTGAAATTTTGCATGTGTAGGAAGTTAAAGAATTTAAAGTGCCAATGAATTGCGTTTGGTACTGAGTTCTACTTCTTTCTCCTACGCACGAATTGCTCGCACTCGGTGAGTATCTTCACGCGTGCTACCTTCATCACTACGTAGTAAAGAGCTACGGCGAGCACGAAGCGTGTCAACAACAGCAGCCAGAGGTTTTCGATGGGCTGTGTGGCGTAGTGTGTGGCGGTCATCACGGCAGTGGCTGTGAGTGCGAACGGCATAACGTCGCAGAAGAACATGCGGAAGCCGTAGCCTGTGAGACGGCGCACAAAGAAGAGCCACACGCCAAGCCACAGCACGTTGAGTATGGTGTACGCCTGCACCATGCGCACGATGCCTTGTTGCCAGATGAGCATCATCGTCGCAATTTGCACTACGCCGAGCGAGAACGTACACCAGAAGAAGGTGCCCGATTTGCCTTTCGAGATAATCATGTTAGAGAACAGTGTAGCGATGGGCATTGTGGCACCAGCTATGCACAGTATCTGTATCAGTTCTGCCGATGCGAGCCACTTCTCGCCGATGGCTATCACGATGAACTCCTTAGCCACCAGTCCGAAGCCTAATAACAACGGGAAGGCTATGAACGCCGTGAAGCGCATCATCTTACGAAACACATCGGTCTGTCTGCCCGGCTCGTTGCCCAGGCTTACGAGCACCGGTTGCGCTACCTGCGCCACCATGCTCTGCACCAGCGAGTAGCACTTTGTGTTCCATTGGTACGCCTGGTTGTAGTTGCCTGTGTCGCGCGGTGAGAAGTAGTGGCCTAAGAGTATGTTCAGCACGTTGTTGTTCACGTGTGTCATTATCGTTGTGGCGAGAATTTTGCACGAGAAGCGGAACATCCGTCGCACGGGAGCAAACGAGATGCCGTGTATGGTGGGTCGCCAGGGCGAGAAGTGCCACTGGAAGAAGGTGTTTATCGACACATATACCAGTCCCTGTGTGGCGAGCGACCAGTAGGCTGCGCCTGCGAACGCCATGCCCACGCCCACGAGGCTCGATGTGATGACGGCGATGGCACCTGCGGCAGCCTGCTGCTTCGCCTTCAGGTGTTTGAAGAGGTAAGCCGACTGTGCTGTGCCTAATGAGGCGATGATGATGCTCAGGAAGGCGTAGCGGCAGAGCGGTACGACGCGTTCCGTGTGGTAGTAGTCGCCGATGAGTGGCGCAGCGAAGAAGAGCAGGGTGTATAATGTAGTGGCAACAACGATGTTGAACCAAAACACCGAGTTGTAATCCTCCGGTCGTGGGTCTTTGAGATTGGTGAGTGCGGTGCGGAAACCGCTGTCTTGCAGTGCGGTGGCTACGAGCGAGAAGATGCTTATCATCGCCATCATGCCATAATCGGACGGTGCTAAGAGGCGTCCCAATACGATGCCGAACGCCAATCCCACCACCTGTTGCACTCCACTATTGAGTCCGCCCCAAAGTAGTCCCTTTGCCGTCTTTTCCTTTAGAGTTTCCATATTCGTTTACTTTCGTATGCAAAGTTACACATTAGTTGCTGTTTATTACAGCCTGCACGAGTCTTTTGCCCATCACGTCGTAATTGCCCGAGCGGTCTACTCCGGCGAAGTCCATCATCACGAGTCCGGTTGTCATGTGTCCTTTTATACGTTCGGCGAGGAACTTGTTTGTGTCGGCAGCGTTGGCGCGATAGCCCTCACTTGTGGATACGGGTTCTTTGGTGAACTCCGTAGAGGTGTACTTAAAGCCGGATGTGTGGTTGATGAACCACATATTGGGGTACTGCTTCGCCACCTCTTCGCTGTTTGCCACCTTCAGTAGGCGTTCTATCGCCTCCAGCTTCGCCGTCGTGCCGCCCTCCCAGGTCATGTTGTAGAAGTCCTGCACGCAGAGTGTACCCTCCATTGCGTATCCGTGCATGGTAGCAGGCTTCTGCCAGTCGACCTCGGCATCGAAGTGCCACCCCTTGATGTATCCGCCTCGCGGTGTTGGTCGGTATGTGTCGCGACTCAGTACGAGTATTCTGCCACGCAACTGTCCCACGGTGAGGTCTGGTCGAAAGTCGACAATCAGGTCGCTATTCTCCGCCAATGCGTAGTCGACCATCGCCTCCCATGTGTTTCCGTCGCGATTGGCAGAGCGTTCGTGCTGCATGATGATGATGGCAAACTCGGTGGGGTGGGCTTGAAGCGAGTCGCGCAGCACGTTGAACACCCCGTTGAAGGTTTGCTGTGTGGCAAACTCGCCGTGGTAAATCTGTAATGTGCGCTTTGTTTCCTTTGCTTTCTTTGACGACTTGGTGAGTTTTTCCTCGCGCACATCGGGGCGCAGGTCAAATGCGCGCACGCCAACCGCCCACTGCTCACTGATGTTCAGTTCCTGTGTGCGTGCGATGTAGTTGCCTGCTAATGTGTCCTGCGGCAGAAAGCCGTAGCCGGTGCAAGCATCGTGAGTGCCGGGTATGGAGAGACGACACACACGGCGGTCGTCGTCGATGCGTGCGAGCCAGTCGTAAGCGTATGTGGAGGTGAAGGCTGCCACGGAGAGCAGCAGAGAGAGGAAAATCTTGTGCATGGTGGTGAGATGTTGTTGTGGTGGGGTGTTGTTATGGTGAGGTGTTGTTATGGTGAGATGTTGTTATGTTGAGGTGTTTTTGCAAATTTACAAAAACATATTTAATAAGTAGGTGTTCTGCGTAATGTTTTTATGGATCAAATAATATTGTTGTGTTTTTAACAATCCAATATTATTGTTTATCTTTGC
>ERZ1504261.442-NODE-442-length-11297-cov-3.592955_pt1 | contig 11297 bp, 10 predicted proteins | sample MGYA00572327_ERZ1504261 | MGnify/ENA primary metagenome ERZ1504261 (study PRJEB39906, sample SAMEA3182110) | gut metagenome | biome: human; feature: gut; material: Stool; isolation source: human stools | place: Canada | collected 2013-04-23 ... | reverse complement strand
GATGGATACGAAGGTTACCACCTTCCCAGTAGCAACCAATATCAACGGCATCGCCTCCTCCGGCGGTACGCTTACCATGACCTATCAGGTGACAACGGAGGGAACCCCTACAACGGATACAGATGGCAGCAATACCATTATTGTTCCCGGCACCACGGAGAACCAGTCCTTTACCCGAAGAGTGGAATTCGTGAAGGAATAATGCAAAGGCAGGAACTATGAAGGGCAAGATTATAAAAGGAATTGCCGGCTTCTATTACGTCCATGCGGGGGATGCACTGCATAGTACGGACGGAATCTATGAATGCAAGGCAAAAGGTGTCTTCCGTAAGGACCACAGGAAACCATTGGTCGGGGACGATGTGGAGATGGAAGTCATAGATGAAGCACAGAAAAAGGGAAATATCACAGAACTGCTTCCCAGGCACAGCGAACTGATCCGTCCGGCGGTTGCCAATGTGGATCAGGCACTGGTGATTTTTGCCATCTGTAAGCCACAGCCCAATTTTAACCTGTTGGATCGTTTTCTGATCATGATGCAGCAACAGGACATTCCCTGCATCATCTGTTTTAACAAGCAGGACATTGATGCAGAGGGGAAAAAAGAGGATTATCGTTCCATCTATGAACAGGCGGGATTTCAGACCATTACTGTCAGTGCCAGGGAAAAGGAAGGCATCGACAGATTAAAAGACCTGCTTCGGGGCAAGACCACCACGGTGGCGGGACCCAGCGGTGTCGGCAAGTCTTCGCTGGTCAACTGTTTACAGTCGGGTATCGTGATGGAGACCGGTTCCATCAGTGAGAAGATCGAGCGTGGAAAACATACCACCAGGCATTCCGAACTGATCTCCATTGCACCGGATACTTACATTCTGGATACTCCGGGGTTCAGCTCCCTGGGACTGTTCGGACTGGAAAAAGAGCAGCTGGCGGGATATTATCCCGAATTTGTTCCGTTTGAAAAATATTGCAGATTCGGAGGATGTTCTCATATCTCAGAACCGGTCTGCGGCGTGAAAGATGCCGTGGCGGAAGGGGAGATCTCGCGGACACGTTACGAGAATTATTGTCTGCTCTATGAGGAACTGAAAAGTCAGAGAAAATATTAATTATGAGTGAAGTGCAGAATCATCTTGGGGAAAAATTTAAAGAAACCATCGCCGAAGCCATGAAGACCGGAGATTTCCGGGCACTGAATACGTTAGTGAGCGATACAGTCAACGATGCTCTGCGGGAAGCGGATTTTCAGGCGAATCTGTCCAGGGAAGCCGCGGAGAAAAGGGTCTGGAATTCCCAGCGCAGCTGGCAGGATAAAAAGCGGGAAGAAGAGAAGTCCGAAGAGCAGATCCAGGCGGAGCGCGAAGAACGGGAAAGACAGCGGGAGGAACACCGCAGACTAAACGAGGAGTGGCACAGACAGCGAAAAGAACGGGAAAAACAATGGGAAGAACAGCGTAAGGCACAGGCGGCGCAGAACCGTTCTGGAAATCAGGCCGGTGTCTGGACACCCAGAAAGACTACGGCTTTGGAGATGACTTCTTTGGTAAAAATGGAGAAAAAGGGAAGCGTGTCCGGAACTTTGTGCACCGTGTTCGGAGGCATCGGACTAGGCTTTTCCGGGCTGGGACTTTTGGTACAGCTTCTTCTGGCCACTCTTAGTGTAGCAAGTTTAAGTGCGGCGATCCTTCCGGGAGTACTTTCTTTGGTGTTTTTGGAGATGATCTTCTATGGCAACGGACAGCGCAGGAGATTACAGCGTGCGGAGAAATATCTGGAACTGTGCGGTACCAAGATGTACGGTGTGATCACGGAGATGGCGCGTTATACAGGCAAAAGCGTCCGCTATGTAAAAAAGGATCTGCGCAAAATGTTAAAAGCCGGAATGTTCCCTGAGGGGCATCTGGATGACAAAGAGACCTGTTTTATGTTAAATGATGTGATCTATCATCAATATCTGGAGACAGAAAAGGCTTATCTGGAACAGAAAAAATCAGAGGAGCAGGCAAAACAGATGCCGGACAAAGGAACAACACAGGACGCTACACAGACGGAGAGAGAGCAGGAACTCCACAGTATGGTGGCAGAGGGGATGGAATGCATCCGACATCTGCGGGATCTGAACGACCGGATCGAAGAGGTGGCAATCTCCGAGAAGCTGTACCGCCTGGAGAATCTGCTGAAGGAGATCTTCGACAGAGTGCAGGAGCACCCGGAGCAGATGCACAGAATGCATAAATTAATGGATTATTATCTGCCCACTACTTTAAAACTGGTGGAGCAGTATGCGGAATTTGACGAGGTCAGCAGTCCGGGAGAGGAAATTCTCGAGGCCAAGAAAGAGATCGGGAAGACACTGGACATGATCAATCAGGCATTTGTGACATTGTTAAACAATCTGTTTCAGGATGCCGCCTTTGACGCATCGGCGGATGCGCAGGTATTACAGGCCATGCTGGCAAAGGAAGGTCTGACGGAATCCGATTTTGTAATGGAAAAACAGTAAATAATAAATGATGCAATTGTAAAAAATGGGGGTATCAATATGAATATGGATTTAGACGCAGCAACAAAAGAAGCACCGACTCTTACACTGGATCCTTTTGCGGAGGCAAAGGCAGAGATCGTGGAGAAGAAGCCGGAGGAGTTGGTGGAAGAGCAGGCGGTTCCCGAGATGGAACTGACACCGGAAGAACAGAAACAGGTGGATGATTTTGCAGCACAGATCGACCTGACCAATACCCAGGCGGTGTTACAGTACGGAGCCGGAAGCCAGAAGAAGATCGCCGATTTCTCAGAGACGGCGCTTAGTAATGTCCGGACCAAGGATATGGGAGAAGTTGGAAATCTGTTAACCGGCGTGGTGGCACAGTTAAAGGATTTCGACACCGAGGAAGATAAGGGATTTTTCGGACTGTTCAAAAAAAGCGGAGACAAGCTGAGCAATCTGAAAGCAAAGTACGATAAGGCGGAAGTCAATATCACAAAGATCTGTGATGCCATGGAGAGTCATCAGGTAGTGCTGTTAAAGGATGTGGCTGTGTTGGACAAGCTGTACCAGCTGAACCTGAATTACTTCAAGGAACTGTCCATGTACATCCTGGCAGGTAAAAAGAAGCTGGCGCAGGCAAAAAGTGTAGAGCTTCCGGAGCTTTTAGAGAAGGCACAGAAGAGTGGACTTCCGGAGGACACACAGGCAGCGAAAGATTTCGCGGCAATGTGTGAGCGGTTTGAGAAGAAGATCTATGATCTGGAGCTGACCAGAGCCATTTCCCTGCAGATGGCACCCCAGATTCGTCTGATCCAGTCCAATGACATCGCCATGTCCGAGAAGATCCAGTCGACGTTAGTGAATACGATCCCTCTGTGGAAGAGTCAGATGGTCATTGCCATCGGTCTGGATCATGCTACCGATGCCGCCAAGGCACAGCGTGCCGTATCGGATATGACCAATGAACTGTTGAAGAAGAACGCGGAAGCACTGAAGGTGGCTTCTGTGGAGACAGCGAAGGAATCCGAGCGGGGAATTGTGGATATAGAGACACTTAAGAGTACCAATCAGACACTGATGACGACATTGGATGAGGTCATGAAGATCCAGGAAGAGGGACGTGCGAGAAGACAGAGCGCTGAGGAAGATTTACAGCGCATTGAGAATGAAATGAGAGATAAATTACTGGAGATGAGCAGGGCTTCCCATACTTAATTTTTACATAATTTTAAGAAGCTTCATCTTGACGAAACAGATAAGGAAAATTAAAATAAAATACAGGAAGGTTCATTCACGGAAGGAGCAGAAACAAATGAAAAAACTCGAAGAAATACTAAGAGACAAACCAATTAAAAATAAGCTGTCTTTTGCGTTCCGCATCATGGATATTTTATATGTGGTGCTTGCACTGGTGGCAGTGGTGGAATTGATACGGTCAAAAGGCTATATAGGAAGTATAGTTGTTGTGGTTTTACTTGTTTTAGCTATCATATTTAATGCATCCATGTCGAAAATGCTTGCCAAAATGCTGATAGATCCGATCACGAACCTGGTAACTGCGTCTGAGAAGATCGCATCCGGTGATTTTGAGATCGGCGTACCTTATGAATCTGAGGATGAGCTGGGCAGACTTTCCGACAGCTTTGAGACCGCCGCAGCTATTTTGAAAAAGGTTGTATCAGATCTGCAGACTATCGTAGAGCAATTTTCCGATGGTAATTTTGATGTTCACAGCAGCTGCCCGGAAGCATATGTCGGACAGCTCCGAGATGTTTTAGATGAGCTGGATGAAATGGTAAATAAGGTCAGCGAGACCATGCACGGTATTCAGGATTCCTCCGAGCAGGTATCTGCGGGCAGCAATCAGCTGGCAGTCAGTGCACAGGATATAGCGGAGGGCGCTACCCATCAGGCAGCATCCGTAGAAGAACTGGTGGCTACCGTAGACGAAGTAACCAGTCAGGTACTGGAGAATACCAAGTCTACCGACATTGTACATGACAAGGCGAAAAAGGTAGGTATCGAGGCAGCCAACAGCCAGAAGAAGATGGATGAGCTGGTAGATGCCATGAAGAAGATCAACGCAACGACCCAGAACATTGAAAAGATCATCGCAGATATTGAGAATATCGCATCCCAGACCAATCTGCTGTCCTTAAATGCCTCCATCGAGGCAGCCCGTGCCGGAGAGGCAGGAAGAGGCTTTGCAGTCGTGGCAGATCAGATCAGACAGCTGGCAGAAGAGAGTGCTAATTCCGCAGTAGAGTCCAAGAAGCTGATCGAAGAGTCCATGAACGAGGTAGAGGTGGGTAATAAGGTCACCAAGGAGACCAATGATGCTATGCAGGAGGTTATGGCTGAGCTGGATCAGATCATCCAGGAGGTTGCCAATATCCGTACTGCGTCTGACAAACAGGCGGTTTCCGTTAAAAATATCAAAAAGGGTGTGGGAGACATCAATGATGTTATCCAGTCTAACTCTGCAGCAGCTGAAGAGACTTCCGCTACCAGCGAGGAGCTTTCCGCATCTGCTACTACTCTGAACGAACTGTTAGAGCATTTCAAACTGCGCGGCTAATCAGAGGATGTGTTCCGAAATGAGCGGAATAAGGAAGAGAGAACAGAAGAACCATAGCTGTAAGTTCACAGCTGTGGTTCTTTTCATATCGGAGGAGAAAAAGACAAATGCTTCACAGAAAACAATACAGGGTGGCGGTGAGAGTAACCATTATGGTGCTGGCGCTCACCCTGACTGCCTGTGGAACACAGGAAAATACCGGGAGTACGGAAAGCGTGAAGAGCACAGAAACCGTGGAGAACACAGAGACCGTGAAGGGCACAGAAACCGTGGAGAGCACAGAGACCATAGAGAATGTAGAAATTATAGAAGCTATGGTTTCAGAGAGTGCGGCACCACAGGGAACGGCAAATGTCACACCACAGATGCAACCGGTGGAATACACCAACTTGCAGCAGATCACCCTGGATTCCACATGGGAATATGCAGATCATTCTAAAATAAATACCGGAGCCGCAGTACTCTACAGGGCACCGGAGGAATCTGGACGAAAAGGTATCGTCATCGGTGTCAATGCAGGACATGGTACTGTGGGAGGGAGTAAAGTAAAGACTCTGTGTCATCCGGACGGCTCGGCGAAAGTCACCGGAGGCAGTACGGCGGCGGGAGCAATGGAAGCTGCAGCAGTTTCCGGAGGCATGACGTTTCAGGACGGCACACCGGAGCGGGAGGTGACATTACGTATGGCACAGATCCTGCGGGATAAGCTGTTATCCTCCGGTTATGATGTGCTGATGCTACGGGACAGTGAGGATGTGCAGTTAGACAATGTGGCGCGGACTGTGATCTGCAACAATGTCGCGGACTGCCATATTGCGCTGCACTGGGACAGCGGTGACGGCAAAAATTACGACAAGGGATGCTTCTATATCTCGGTGCCGGAAGCGCTGAAAAACATGGAGCCGGTGGCATCGCACTGGCAGCAGCACGATACCCTGGGAACGGATCTGGTGGAAGGACTGCGGGAGCAGGGAGCCACAATTTATGGGAAAGGACATATGGGTATTGACCTGACCCAGACATCCTACAGCACGATCCCTTCTGTGGATATGGAACTGGGAAATGCGTATTCGGACCACAGCGATGTGATATTGGAACAATTAGCCACAGGGCTTCTCACCGGAATCAATACTTACTTTGAACAGTAAGGACTTTGCAAAGAGTGTGAGGTATGCTATAATACTATTTCGGATTCGTTTGTCTCTGCACGGAGACGGATGGACTTATGAGTGAAATAAAGAATAGAAAATACAAGAAAGGCAGACCCTGTCGTTAGGTCTGAACGGTAAATAAATCATGAAGCTGGGTATCGTAGGTCTTCCCAACGTGGGAAAGAGTACACTTTTCAATTCCCTGACCAAGGCGGGAGCGGAATCCGCTAACTATCCTTTCTGTACCATCGACCCCAATGTGGGCGTGGTAACAGTTCCGGATGACAGATTAAAAGCGCTGGGAGAGATGTATCATTCCAAGAAAGTGACCCCTGCTGTGATTGAATTTGTAGATATCGCAGGCCTGGTAAAGGGTGCTTCCAAGGGTGAGGGACTGGGGAACCAGTTCTTAAGCAATATCCGTGAGGTGGATGCCATTGTCCATGTGGTAAGATGCTTCGAGGATCCCAATGTCATCCATGTGGACGGTAGTGTCAATCCTTTGCGGGATATCGAGACCATTAACTTAGAGTTGATCTTCGCAGATCTGGAAGTACTGGAGAGAAGACTGTCCAAGGTAGTCAAGGCTGCCAGAATGGACAAGACTTATGCCAAGGAGCTGGCACTCTTAGAGCGTATCAAGGAGCATCTGGAGAGCGGCAAGATGGCGAAGAGCCTGGAAGTTACCGATGAGGACGAGCTGTCTCTGTTGAAGGAATACAATCTGCTGACCTACAAACCGGTGATCTATGCAGCCAATGTATCCGAGGATGATCTGGCAGATGACGGTGCCTCCAATGAGATGGTAGCGAAGGTCAGAGAGTTTGCAGCAAGTGAGAACAGCGAAGTATTCGTCATCTGCGCACAGATTGAGGAAGAGATCTCTGAACTGGATGATGATGAGAAGGCAATGTTCCTGGATGATCTGGGACTGAAGGAATCCGGTCTGGAGAAGCTGATCAAGGCAAGCTATCATATCTTAGGTCTGATGAGCTTTTTGACTGCAGGAGAGGATGAGACCAGAGCATGGACCATCAAGATCGGTACCAAGGCGCCTCAGGCAGCCGGTAAGATTCACTCCGATTTCGAGAGAGGCTTCATCAAGGCGGAAGTTGTAAATTACAAGGACCTTTTAGAGCAGGGATCTCTGGCAGCTGCACGTGAGAAAGGTCTGGTCGGCATGGAAGGCAAGGACTATGTCGTACAGGACGGTGATGTGATCCTGTTCAGATTTAACGTCTGATATGCCGGATTCGAGAGCGCAAAGCGCGAAGAAGCCGGTTAATACTAAGAAAGGATATAAATATTATGATGAATGCAGGAGATATAGCATTTCCCCATTTAGGCATTTACCTGGAAAATGTTCCCAGAAGCTTTACCGTATTCGGTTTCGAGATCGCTTTTTACGGTCTGATCATCGGTATCGGTGTACTGGCGGGAATTCTGATGGCAGTGCACCAGGCAAAGGTGAGCGGAGAGAATCCGGATACTATTTGGGACTTCGCTATTTATGCCGTGATCTTTTCCGTGATCGGTGCCAGAATCTATTATGTGATCTTTGCCTGGGACTATTACAAGGATAATCTGCTCAGCATCTTCAATACCCGTAACGGTGGTATGGCGATCTACGGCGGTGTGATCGGAGCTTTTCTGACATTGTTTTTATATTGTAAGATCAAAAAGATCAATCCTTTCCGGCTGGGAGATCTGTGTGTACCGGGATTGATCTTAGGACAGGCCATCGGGCGTTGGGGCAATTTCATGAACCGTGAAGTGTTCGGAGAATATACGGATAATTTCCTGGCAATGCGGCTTCCCATCGAAGCGGTGCGCAGCCGGGATATTTCCGAGAATGTGGCAGCACATATTGTGGAAGGTACCAATTACATTCAGGTACATCCCACATTCCTCTATGAGAGTCTGTGGAATCTGATGATTCTGCTCATTATGCTGGTATACCGCAAGCACAAAAAGTTCGAGGGCGAGATCTGTCTGTTGTACTTCGGAGGCTATGGTCTTGGCAGATTCTGGATCGAAGGTATCCGGACAGATACCCTGTTTATTCCCGGAACGACCCTCGCTGTATCGCAGGTATTATCTCTGTGCATGGTGATCTTCGCGGTGGTGACGGACATTGTGGTACGTATGCACCTGAAAAAACAGCCGAAAGTGGAAAAAATTAAAAATTTTTAAAAATTTATTAAGAATATCGAAATAAGAGCAAATACATAGATGTTGTGTTTGCTCTTATTTTTTTACCACATATAGTGGAAAAGAGCGCTCTTGTCGTAGGACAGGGCGCTTTTTTGGATTCCGCCGTCGAAAAAAGCTACTTGATTTCTCTTGTAAAATCCCTTAATTTAGTATAAAATCATAATAAAAGTGGGAGAAAGTGGAGGCAAGTGCCACAAAGTGGTAGATTTTTGAAAAAATGACCTCCTTTTTCGTGGCAGTCCCCTTTTGGATGAATGGTGGTGAGTGCGATGTTTATGAGCGAGTACAACCATACGTTAGATACGAAAGGCAGGTTGATCATTCCGGCGAAATTCCGAGAGACTTTGGGCGAGGAATTTGTGATTTCCAAGGGAATGGACGGCTGCTTATTTGTGTATGCGGGCGATGACTGGAACGCTTTTGAACAGAAGCTGACCTCATTACCTCTGATCAATAAGGAAGCAAGACAATTTGCCCGTTTCTTCTTAGCCGGTGCGGCTACGGTGGAAGTGGACAAGCAGGGAAGAATCCTGTTACCGGCACACTTGCGAGAATTCGCCGGACTGGAAAAAGATGTGGTGTTAGTCGGAGTCGGCAGCCGCGTGGAGATCTGGAGCAAGGATAAGTGGGAGGCCATGAATTCCGATGCGGATATGGATGAGATCACCGCTGCCATGGAAGGACTGGGACTGACCATTTAAAAGAAGCAGGAAAGGATGACCGTCGTGGAATTTAATCATTATTCTGTGATGTTGCATGAGACCATCGAACAACTGAATATCAGACCGGACGGCATCTATGTGGACGGAACCTTAGGAGGCGGCGGACATGCATATGAAGTGTGCAGCCGCTTACAGAACGGACATTTCTACGGGATCGATCAGGATGACGCGGCGATCGCGGCGGCATCGGAGAGATTACGATGCTTTGGAGATAAAGTGACCGTGATCCGCAACAATTACGTGAATGCGGTGGAGGCACTCAGAGAATATGGAGTCACCGGTGTGGACGGCATCGTGCTGGATCTGGGAGTCTCTTCCTACCAGTTAGATACCGAGGACAGAGGGTTTTCTTACCGATTTGATGCACCGCTTGACATGCGGATGGATCGCAGACAGACCCTGACGGCGAGAGACATCGTGAACAACTATTCCGAGATGGAGCTGTATCATATCATCCGGGATTACGGCGAAGATCCGTTTGCGAAAAACATTGCGAAGCATATTGTAAAAAACAGGGCGGACAAGCCCATTGAGACTACCTTTGAATTAAACGAGATCATCAAAGCTGCAGTTCCGGCGAAGATGCGGCAGAACGGACATCCCTCCAAGCAGACATTCCAGGCGATCCGCATTGAGTGCAATCAGGAACTGGAAGTACTGAAAAAGGCACTGGACGAATTGATCGATCTGTTGCATCCCGGTGGGAGGTTCTGCATCATCACCTTCCATTCTCTGGAAGACCGGATCGTGAAAAATGCGTTCCGCAGGAATGAAAATCCCTGTACCTGTCCTCCGGAATTTCCGGTGTGTGTATGCGGTAAGGTCTCCAAGGGAAAGGTGATCACCAGAAAACCGATTCTGCCCGGTGCGGAAGAACTGGAAGTAAACAGCAGATCCAAGAGCGCGAAGTTACGCGTGTTTGAAAAGAAATAAAGAATTTTAAATATTTCATCAGTGAAAGTGGGAATAAAGTATGGCACAGAGAAGAAGTAATACCCCATACATATATGATAATACAGCAAGAGACTTACAGATCCGGAGACAAATGGAAGAGCCCCGGAGACAGCTGTCTCACGAGACGAGAAAAAACAGAGAAAAAGCAAGACATATGAGCATCGGCTATGTGACTTTTCTGATGGTGGCACTGGTGGCATGTGCATTTTTTTTGGTGAACTATATTCAGATGCAGTCAGAACTGACTGCCAGGATCACGGAAGTATCCAGAATGGAGAGCGAGTTGAACTCTCTGAAGCTGGCAAATGATGAAGAATACAGTCGCATTACCAGTAATATCAACCTGGAAGAGATCAAGAGGATTGCCATCGGCGAACTGGGAATGACCTATGCAACCGAGGGACAGGTAATCCCTTATGAGAGCGACAGCAATGACTATATGCGTCAGGCTGATAACAGTCAGAACTAAGCCCGGGAGGCCCGAAGTGTGAAAGAACAGAAACCTAAAAAATTTTCCGTAAAAATGCAGAAAAAGCTCCTGTGTCTTTATGCACTGATCATTTTGGCATTTATTCTTTTATCGGTGCGTCTTACATGGATCGTGAAAGCAGATGGTGCAGCTTACGAGAAACAGGTGCTGTCTCAGCAGAAATATGATTCCATAACATTACCTTTCCGGCGCGGCGATATTGTGGATGCCAAAGGAACCAAACTGGCGGTCAGCGAGAAAGTATATAATCTGGTCATCGATGCCAGGGTAATGCTGGACCGGGAGGATTATCTGGAACCCACCATGGAAGCATTGGCTGCAAATTTCCCGGATCTGGACATGACGGCAGTGCGGCAGTATGTAACGTCTCACCCCGAATCTTCCTGGTATGTGCCTCTTCGGAGGATGACTTATGACCAGATCAGCGGATTCCAGGCGGCAGCACTGGAGAACAGCAAGATCCGTGGTGTCTGGTTTGAAGAGGAATATAAGAGAGTCTATCCCAACGGTTCTCTGGCGGCAGATGTGATCGGATTTTCCAGAGCGGACAATGAAGGACAGTACGGTCTGGAAGAGTATTACAATGATGTTCTGAACGGAACCACCGGAAGAGAGTACGGCTATCTGAATGACGATGCCAACCTGGAGCGTACGATCAAGCCGGCAGTGGACGGTAACACGATACACAGTACCATTG
>ERZ1504261.435-NODE-435-length-11353-cov-4.166047_pt1 | contig 11353 bp, 9 predicted proteins | sample MGYA00572327_ERZ1504261 | MGnify/ENA primary metagenome ERZ1504261 (study PRJEB39906, sample SAMEA3182110) | gut metagenome | biome: human; feature: gut; material: Stool; isolation source: human stools | place: Canada | collected 2013-04-23 ... | reverse complement strand
TGGGCGCATTGCTGTGCTCTTCGTTATATTCTTTTAACTGCTGCGCCAGACTTTCTATGAAATATTCCATGGTGTCATGGGAGCCGTGGTTGACGATCATGAGGAATTCATTGCCACCGTTACGTCCCACCACACCGAAAGCGTCGCCAACGCTCTCCAGAATGCCGGAGAAATCTTTTAACATCTGGTCGCCTACCACATGTCCCATGGTCTGATTGATCTCCTTTAAGTTGGTGATGGTGACCATATAGCAGGCTACATGCTCCAGAGATTCCGGGGAGTCGTAGGTCTCAAAGACCACATCCAGTCCGTGTCTGTTGGGAATGCCGGTCAGATGATCCAGGAAAGCTGCACGGTTCAACGCGTGGCTTTCTTCGGCAAAGGTGCGCAATTTATAAAAATCGTATAACAGCCATATCAGATTAAATAAAGCAAGGATCCAGGAAAGTGTGCATAGAATAAACAGGGTCCGGTCTTCGAAAAGCTTCGTGCCCAACGCCGGGTTCAGGGTCAGCACCAGAACATACGCAGCTTCCAATAGAAGCAGAAGGACTAACTGTACGGTTTTGGTGTTACGGAAGGTTTTTACGAATTTCTTTTTCTGTATCATAGGGTCGCTCCTTTAAAAGCCTGTGTCATGATTTTCTTTGGATGTATTATAGCATATTGTCTGTCAGAAAAAAAGATAACGATGTCTGCCTTCACTAATTTGATTTTAAAAACTTAGATTTTTTGAAACTTTTTTTAAAATTAAATAAAAAAATTTGACCCTTTTTTTGAGATGAACCGTCTTAATAATTAGAAAGACACAAAAGGAGCGGTTTTACCGGCAACTCCGGAAGAAAGGAGCAGAAGGGGACGATGGAAGAACGAAGGAGGATCGACCGTGTTGGCTATCAGGCTAAGAGCGTTATCGTAGTATGTGATTCGGGAGAGAGCATTTTTGTCGAAACATGCAATGTCAGCCCACTGGGCATAGCTTTTACGATGCCGGCCGGATCTCCTGACCTTAAGGGGAAAGACATCATAATCGTAGCGGATACGATGATCATGTATGCAGATGTCACCAGACAGGAGGAGCAAGAAGACGGAGATTTTAAAGTAGCTATTTCGGCAAAGAAGTTCACGCCGGAGGTACTGCAGTATTTATTTGAACATATTGTTGAAAAATAGAATGGAGAGGAAAAATCATATGAGAAAAAACAGTAAGAACGAAAAAGTGATTCGTGCTATGGCGATCGGCATTTCCGCAATGTTGATGGCATCTTCCCCGCTGACTGCACTGGCAGCAGAGGGAGAGGGCACCACGCCTGAAGGCAATGAGGATAAGAACATTACCGTGACACCGGAAGCCGGTATTGCTGACCAGGCACAGGCAGCTGCAAAAGAGGCTGACAAGGCAGTAGAAACGGCAGAAAAGAGTGCTACTGATGTGAAGTCGGAAGTGGCTGACCAGGTAGTGGCAGGGGAAGCTAAGGATACGCAGGGCAAGGATCTGTCTCAGGCTGTTCTGGATGCCAATGTCAAAGTAGAGGATAAGACCGTGGAGGGCGGTTCTTCCCTGAAGGACGCAGAGTCTGCTGTGGAGAGTGCAGATACCAAACTTGGCGTTGCAGAAGCAAATGATAAGCTTTCCGACGCAGAACTGAATAAGGCAACTGATGCAGCGGCAAATGCAGGACAGACTGCGGCAGAAGCAAAGGATGCCATGCAGGCTGCCCAGAATAAGGTAAATGGACAGATCGAGAATATCAAGGATGCTGCTTCTATCACCGATGCCAATGCGGCATATGAAGAAGTAAAGACTACCGTAGATCAGGCACAGGCTGATTTCGATGCAAAGCTTGGGGAGTACAATACCGCCAAGACAGCTTATGAAGAGGCAGCACAGAAGGTGGCAGCTTATGAAAAGGCTTATGAGGAGGCTGTAAACAGTGCAGATGCTAACGCTGCGGCAGCAGCAGCTGAACTGGAAGCAGCGAAGACAAATGCAGAAGCACTGGCAAAGGCTCTGGAGGCTGCAAAGGGTGCAGTGGATACCTCTGCGGCAGGTGCTCTGGATATTGCAGATAAGGAAGCCCTGACTCAGGGCGACAATGGACTGAACTGGAAAAATGAGGATCAGCTTTTCATTTCCATTATGCAGAACTACTATCTGCCCGAGGTACAGAAGATCACTGCCGATGATATTAAGGTTGTCCGCAGACAGGGTGAAGACAATAATACCAAGAATTATTTTGAAGTAACCTATACCGATGAGAATGGTAATAAGCAGACAAAGTATTACAACTATGTGATGGATGACAAACAGACTTCCAAGGACAATATCGTGATCTTTGAGAAGCGAATTGAGGAAGTAAACTGGAAGACGGCGCAGGAGACCAATCCGGATCAGTATGTGAAGGGAAACGGGGATACGATCACTGTTTCCGAAGTGGAAAAAGGTCTGAAAGACGGAACTATTATTGCAGTAGATGGAAAGAAAGTGATCAAGAACGACGGAACCGAGAGTATCATTATTTCTGACAATAACCAGAAGACCGAAAACGGCGAGGTTGATACTGATGTAAATGAGGCTACCGAGAAGGAATCCTGGAAACTGGATGAGAACGGCAACCTGATCAAGACCGTGACCGCTGATGTGACCACCATCACCTATACCGATGCAAAATTCACTTCTACCGAACAGTATCAGACAGAGGCAGAGAGAGATGCTGCAGCTGCTGCAAAGGAAAAGGATTTGAAGGACGCTGCCGGCAAGGATGTAACCGTTACAGGAACAGAAAAAACGGATTATACTTATACCGGTAACGGAACCTACATTCCTACCTTTACGAAGACTGTGAATGTGAAGGATGAAGAGGTTGAATGGAAGCATACAGATAAAAAGACGGATTATGGTGTAAGAACAGAGGAAGAAGCAGTAGCAAAGGTTACGAAAGAGCAGGAGAAGGCGTTAAGCAATAAGATTAACGATGATGACGACTTATACCTGATCGGTGTAAGCAGTGATCTTAAGGTAACCGGCTATACAGAAGATCACTGGTATGATGATTCCGACTTCCTCGTATCCGGCACTGTATCCGCAACTTATGCAAAGGTCACTAAGAAGACAGTAGACCAGAGTACCTTCGGCTCCCTCTGGAATGACATCAAGGCTCTGTTTGGTAATGGAGAAACTACGAACAAGAAACTGGAAGATGCAGCCAGAAAGGCAGTCGAGGCAGATGGCGGTATTTTCGTCAGCGCTAACTGGGATGACTGGAAGCTTGGCAAGGCAACCATCCGCTATGTAGCAGGTGTCAGTGTCAAGACCGATGAGAAGACCACCGCAGCGGAGGCACAGAATGCGGTACAGGATGCAGCACTGGCACAGGCAAAAGCAAGCGGCGCAACCGGTGTGTACAATGTGAAGACTACAGATACCGATACCATTGCTCATACCAGCTATTCCTATGAGATTGATTATCTGGAGAAAACCGGAGAGACCACAACCAATACTGCTGTCAGAACTGAGACTTATGCAAATGCAGAGGTGCTGACCGGTCAGATCATCCAGAACCTGAACTATATTCAGGGCAACATTAAGCTGACCCAGAAGGATGAAGCATATCGTAAATTTGTAGATGATGCCAAGGCTCTGACCGAAAAGTACCAGAAGCTGTTAGATGATGCAAAGGCAGCACAGGGTAAGGTGGAAGATGCACAGGGCAAGGTAGATGAGCTGAAGGCAGAGATCACAGCTCTGAAGAGTAACAGAACCAGTAACCTTGGAGCTCTGAAGGAACTGGAAGGAAAGCTGGCCGTGGCTGAACAGAACAAAAAGGATGCAGAAGATACTCTGAAGGAGATTCTGGACAGCCTGGATAAGGCAGGCGGAGAGCTGGATAAGGTGATCGAGCGTCTGACTCCCGCACCCACACCGGCAGCTCCTGCGGGCGGTGACAGTGAGGGCACCGGCGATAGCGCAGGCGGCAGCAGCGATACCGGAGAGACTGTTGTTAACCCGATTGTTCTGGCACCCGCACCGGTGGCACAGGCAACAGTAGTGACCCAGAATCAGGCAGCGGCACAGGGCGTGACGCAGATTGCTGATGAGGCAGCACCTCTTGCAGCCAATGTTGAGGAAGACACCCAGAAAACAGCAGAGGAAGCACCTAAGGCGGAAGAAGCAGTGAATATTGCAGACGAGGCTGTTCCCCTGGCAGATGTGGCTGTGGAAAGCGAACATGCAAAGATGTCCTGGTGGTGGTGGCTGATCATTCTGATCCTCGGTGCAACCGGATATGAAATGTACAAGAAGCACAATGAGAAGAAGCTGAAGGCTCAGGCAGAAAATGCAGGAGATATCGAAGAATAAAAGATAACAAAAACGACATCCATTGGGATTTCCCCTGTGGATGTCGTTTTTTAGACCTTGGAAAGCGGATTACTCGAAGAGCTCTTCGACTTTTTCCAGATCACCGTCTCCGGTCAGCAGAAGAGTCACTGTGGTCTGGGCACTGCTGATATCGGTTGTCCCCTCAACGCATAATTCACCGTCAGTATTGTAGAGAGCCCATTGGAACTCATTGACAGAGGAGGGCCAGTCTGCTTCCATAGAGATCGATTCCTGATCCGACAGGGAATCCAGATTTACCTGTTCCCCGGTCACGGGATCAATGACCGCTACCATACCGACTTCGATGCCACACATATTGACTACCGACAGGGTGAGGGCCCTGGTATCCTCCGAAGTGGATTCTATGGCAGACGTATCGGAATCCGGGGAAGTATCGGCAGGCAGGGCAGCAACCGTCTCAGACGGGGAGGCGGAAGTAGTCGTGGCGGATGATGTATCATCTCCGGCAGAATTCTGACTGCATCCTCCTAATAACAGACAACAGGACAATATACTTACAGTAAACAGATGTTGTATGAAGCTTTTTTGCATAACAGTCTCCTTTGTGTGAAAATCTATATCACTATTATAGCGAATTTCCCATAATAAGTAAATTTTCGCGATGAAAATTTCCGGAAGCAGACCGGTAGGAATTCCTGAAAAAAATATCGAAAAATGTGAGCCGTTTTTCATGGATAAGTAGTCTTTATAGATAGAGACTAAGAAATAACGGAGGCGGTCGAGATGAGCGGCATGTTATATTCCATACCTGTGATTTTGACAGGTTATCGAATCGTACAAATTGAAGATGAAGCGACACCGCTTGCACAGTCAGTAAAGAGTGGATATTACGGTGACACAGTAGCCGGAATGCTGGGCATTGGTGTTTTATTACTCTTGGTGATTTATTTTATATTATGCAGAAAATACCAGAAAAGAATCATAGAATTGCAGGAAAATGCACATCCCGGCTGGAACTGGTGGAAGCTTAGAAAGCAGGCAACCGAACTGGAGGATAAAAAGGCAGAAAGAATTGTTGAGGATATCAGGCGGGCAGCGCAAAGCTATATGACTGTTTAAATTGAAACAAATGAAATAGAGCTGAAATAGAACTGATATAAAAAGGTCCGGGGAGTGTTCCCCGGATTTTTTGCGATACAATACAAAAATGAAGTATTTCGTTGCTGATGTCTGACGGTAATGTTATAATTATGTATGTGGTGGTTCCGGAGACCGGTGCCATAAGCATTAAGAAAGAAAAGGAAGGCATTCTATGAAAGTATTGGTAACAGGCGTAAAGGGTCAGTTGGGATATGATGTGGTAAATGAACTTACAAAGCGCGGCATTGAGGCGGTCGGTGTGGATATTCAGGACATGGATATCACGGATGCTGCCAGTGTGGAAAAAGTGATCGGTGAGGTAGCACCGGATGCTGTGATCCACTGTGCAGCCTATACTGCAGTGGATGCAGCGGAAGACAACGTGGAGCTCTGCCGCAGGGTCAACGCGGATGGCACACAGAATATTGCCAATGTCTGCAAAAAGTTAGACTGCAAGATGATCTATATCAGCACGGACTATGTATTTGACGGCGAAGGTACCAGAGCCTGGGAGCCCGACGATGAGCGCCATCCTCTGAACGTATACGGACAGACCAAATACGAGGGCGAGCTGGCAGTGCAGAATACACTGGAGAAGTATTTTATCGTAAGAATCTCCTGGGTATTCGGTGTGAACGGTAAGAATTTCATCAAGACCATGCTGAATCTGGGTAAGACCCATAATCATCTCACGGTGGTGAATGACCAGTTTGGTTCGCCTACTTATACTTATGATCTGGCAAGGCTTCTGGTGGACATGGTGCTGACCGACAAATACGGCATTTATCATGCGACCAATGAAGGTATCTGTAACTGGTATGAATTTGCCTGCGAAATCTTCCGCAAGGCAGGCATGAACGTGGATGTGGCTCCCGTACCGGCGTCCGAGTATCCCACGAAGGCGAAGAGACCGGAGAACAGCCGCATGAGCAAGGAAAAGCTCACAGAGAACGGTTTTGAGAGACTTCCTTCCTGGCAGGATGCGCTGGAACGCTATCTGCCACAGATACAGTAGCGGTTCCTTATATAAGCAGCCCCTGTATAGGGGGAAATTTATGGGAAATACTTCATGGAGCGGTATCGGAAACGGTACTGCTCCTCTTTTGGTTATAATAATATGAAAAAGTCGTGAAAAACCCTGTAAATTTCACGAAAAACCAGTTGACAACGGAAGTTGGAACAAGTATACTATTAAAGCGTGCCAGAAAAGGTGCGTCTATTATACTATTAAGAAAGAGGTGAAACAGAATGCCAACATTTAACCAGTTAGTAAGAAAAGGACGTCAGACCTCTGTTAAGAAGTCTACTGCACCTGCTCTCCAGAAGGGTTACAACTCTCTTCACAAGAAAGCAACAGACGTTTCTGCTCCCCAGAAGCGTGGTGTATGTACTGCTGTTAAGACAGCAACTCCTAAAAAGCCTAACTCTGCTCTTAGAAAGATCGCCAGAGTACGTCTTTCCAACGGAATCGAAGTTACCAGCTACATTCCCGGTGAAGGTCACAATCTGCAGGAGCACAGCGTTGTTTTGATCCGTGGTGGTCGTGTTAAGGACCTGCCCGGTACCAGATACCACATCATCCGTGGTACCCTTGATACCGCCGGTGTCGCTAACAGAAAACAGGCTCGTTCCAAGTACGGCGCTAAGAGACCTAAGGATGCTAAGAAATAAGTAGTATCCGGGGCGTTTTGAACGCCGGACCGAGAGTTCGATGAAAATCCGTAAGGATTTTTGGAGACGATGCGGACATCGTCTTTGTACCACAAAAACGAAACTAAGAAAAGTGTTGGAATTCTGTGATACAGATATAACAGCGCGAACACTTGGGGAAACACATGTGAGTACCTATGATCTAACGTAAACAATTTGTTAAGGAGGGAAGAACCGTGCCACGTAAAGGACATATTCAGAAAAGAGATGTATTAGCAGATCCTTTATACAACAACAAAGTGGTTACCAAGCTTGTCAACAACATCATGTTAGATGGCAAGAAGGGTGTAGCCCAGAAGATCGTATACGGAGCATTTGCTAAGGTTGAAGAGAAGAGCGGCAAGCCTGCTCTGGAAGTATTCGAAGAGGCTATGAACAACATCATGCCTGTTCTGGAAGTAAAAGCAAGACGTATCGGTGGTGCTACCTATCAGGTACCTATCGAAGTTAGACCTGAGAGACGTCAGGCTCTGGGCCTTCGTTGGTTGACCATGTTCTCTCGTAAGAGAAGTGAGAAGACCATGGAAGACAGACTTGCTAACGAAATTCTTGACGCAGCCAACAATACCGGATCTGCAGTTAAGAGAAAAGAAGACATGCACAAGATGGCAGAGGCAAACAAGGCTTTTGCTCATTACAGATTCTAGTAGGAGGGAAAAAACTTGGCTGGAAGAGAATATCCGTTAGAGAGAACCAGAAATATCGGAATTATGGCTCATATCGATGCCGGTAAGACCACTACTACCGAGCGTATCCTGTATTACACAGGTGTTAACTATAAGATCGGTGATACTCACGAAGGTACTGCTACCATGGACTGGATGGCTCAGGAGCAGGAGAGAGGTATTACCATTACATCTGCAGCTACTACCTGTCACTGGACTCTTGAAAAAGAGACCAAACCCATGCCCGGTGCTCTGGAGCATCGTATCAATATTATTGATACCCCGGGTCACGTAGACTTCACCGTTGAGGTTGAGCGTTCCCTTCGTGTACTGGATGGCGCTGTCGGCGTCTTCTGTGCAAAGGGTGGTGTAGAGCCTCAGTCCGAGAACGTATGGCGTCAGGCTGACACCTACAATGTACCTCGTATGGCATTCATCAACAAGATGGATATCCTGGGTGCTAATTTCTACGCAGCAGTAGATCAGATCCGTACCAGACTTGGTAAGAACGCTATCTGCCTTCAGTTGCCTATCGGTAAGGAAGATGAGTTCAAGGGAATCATTGATCTGTTCGAGATGAAGGCTTATATCTACAACGATGAGAAGGGTGATGACATCACTGTTACCGATGATCTTGGAGATATGGCTGATGAGGCTGCTTTATATCATGATGAGCTCATTGAAAAGGTTTGTGAGCTGGATGATGATCTGACAATGATGTATCTGGAAGGTGAAATTCCTTCTGTTGAAGAGATGAAGGCTGCTTTGAGAAAAGCTACTTGTGAGTGCAGAGCCGTTCCTGTATGTTGCGGTACTGCTTACAGAAATAAGGGCGTTCAGAAGCTCCTGGATGCTATTATTGAGTATATGCCTTCTCCTCTGGATGTGCCGGCTATTAAGGGTGTTGACCTTGACGGTAATGAAGTAGAGAGAAAGTCCTCTGATGAAGAGCCTTTCGCTGCACTTGCATTCAAGATCATGACTGACCCGTTCGTAGGTAAGCTCGCTTACTTCCGTGTATATTCCGGTACGCTGAATTCCGGTTCTTATGTACTCAATGCTACTAAGGACAAGAAGGAACGTGTAGGACGTATCCTGCAGATGCATGCGAACAAGCGTGCAGAGCTGGAAAAGGTTTACTCCGGTGATATCGCTGCAGCAGTTGGATTCAAGTTCACCACTACCGGTGATACCATCTGTGATGAGCAGCACCCTGTAATCCTGGAGTCCATGGAGTTCCCTGAGCCCGTTATCGAGCTGGCTATCGAGCCTAAGACCAAAGCTGGTCAGGGCAAGATGGGTGAAGCTCTTGCAAAACTGGCAGAAGAAGATCCTACTTTCCGTGCTCATACCAATCAGGAGACCGGTCAGACCATCATCGCCGGTATGGGTGAATTGCATCTGGAGATCATCGTTGACCGTCTGCTTCGTGAGTTCCATGTAGAAGCTAACGTAGGTGCGCCTCAGGTTGCATATAAGGAAGCGTTCACCAAGGCTGTGGAAGTGGATTCCAAGTACGCTAAGCAGTCCGGTGGTCGTGGACAGTACGGACATTGTAAAGTTAAGTTTGAGCCCCTGGAGGCTAACTGTGAGAAGTTTGACTTTGATCCGAAGGCAAACATTCTGATCAACGATCCTCCTACCCTGTTATTCGAATCTACTGTAGTCGGTGGTTCCATTCCTAAGGAATACATCCCCGCAGTAGGTGAAGGTATCCAGGAAGCAGCTCAGGCTGGTATTTTGGGTGGATTCCCTGTACTGGGTGTTCATGCGAATGTATATGATGGATCCTATCATGAGGTCGACTCCTCCGAGATGGCATTCCACATTGCAGGTTCCATGGCATTCAAGGAAGCAATGCAGAAGGCAGCTCCTGTACTGCTTGAGCCGATCATGAAGGTTGAGGTTACCATGCCCGAGGAATACATGGGCGATGTAATCGGTGATCTGAACTCCCGTCGTGGTCGTGTAGAAGGTATGGAAGACATCGGCGGTGGTAAGATGGTTAAGGCTTTCGTTCCCCTTGCTGAGATGTTCGGTTACTCCACAGACCTGCGTTCCAAGACCCAGGGTCGTGGTAACTACTCCATGTTCTTCGAAAAATATGAGCCCGTTCCTAAGAACGTTCAGGAAAAGGTTCTTGCTGCAAAGGCGAAATAAGCGCTAAATCACTAAAAATAACTTGAAAAACCTCTGATTATTTAATATAATCAGAGGTAGCGAGTTAAAAAAATAAAACTACGAAACTGTTTAATTATTTTAAGGAGGACTTAAATAATGGCTAAAGCTAAATTTGACAGAACAAAGCCCCATTGTAACATTGGTACCATCGGTCACGTTGACCATGGTAAAACTACCCTGACCGCTGCAATCTCCAAGGTTCTTTCCGAGAGAGTACCTGGTAACGAGAAGGTTGACTTCGATCACATCGATAAGGCTCCCGAAGAGAGAGAGCGTGGTATCACCATTTCTACCGCTCACATCGAGTACCAGACCGAGAAGAGACACTATGCACACGTTGACTGCCCGGGCCATGCTGACTACGTTAAGAACATGATCACCGGTGCTGCACAGATGGATGGTGCTATCCTCGTTGTAGCTGCTACTGATGGTGTTATGGCTCAGACCAAGGAGCACATCCTTCTGTCCCGTCAGGTAGGCGTTCCTTACATCATCGTATTCCTGAACAAGTGTGATATGGTTGATGATCCCGAGCTGATCGAGCTGGTTGAGATGGAAGTAACCGAGCAGCTGGAAGAGTACGACTTCAATGACTGCCCTATCATCAAGGGTTCCGCTCTGAAGGCTCTGGAAGATCCCAGCAGCGAGTGGGGCGACAAGATCATGGAACTGATGGATACTGTAGATTCTTATATCCCTGATCCTCAGCGTGATACTGATAAGCCTTTCCTGATGCCTGTCGAGGACGTATTCACCATTACCGGTCGTGGTACTGTTGCTACCGGTCGTGTAGAGCGTGGTGTTCTGCATCTGAATGATGAAGTTGAAATCGTTGGTATCAAGGAAGAGACCAAGAAGACTGTTGTAACCGGTATCGAAATGTTCCGTAAGATGCTGGATGAGGCACAGGCTGGTGATAACATCGGTGCTCTGCTTCGTGGTATCCAGAGAACTGAAATTGAAAGAGGACAGGTTCTGGCTAAGCCCGGTACTGTTACCTGCCACAGAAAGTTTACCGCTCAGGTATACGTTCTGACCAAGGATGAAGGTGGACGTCATACTCCTTTCTTCAACAACTATCGTCCTCAGTTCTACTTCAGAACCACCGACGTTACCGGCGTTTGCGAACTGCCCGCTGGTGTTGAGATGTGTATGCCTGGTGATAACGTAGAGATGACCATCGAACTGATCCATCCTATCGCTATGGAGCAGGGTCTTACCTTCGCTATCCGTGAAGGTGGTAGAACCGTTGGTTCCGGTCGTGTAGCTACCATCATCGAGTAATTGTGCGTTAGCAATGAGAAGCATTAAATAA
>ERZ1504261.433-NODE-433-length-11361-cov-3.272333_pt1 | contig 11361 bp, 10 predicted proteins | sample MGYA00572327_ERZ1504261 | MGnify/ENA primary metagenome ERZ1504261 (study PRJEB39906, sample SAMEA3182110) | gut metagenome | biome: human; feature: gut; material: Stool; isolation source: human stools | place: Canada | collected 2013-04-23 ... | reverse complement strand
CCAGCATGGGCAGATAATAGGCGCGGCGTATCGCATCCTGCTTCTGTGCCAGACGGTCCATCCCGACATCATACCTGCCCTGCGTAGCCCATTCCCGGGGAAGGTGAAGGGAAGCAGCCTCCGGGGTAATGACGGTCCTGCCGCCGGCCCGCAAATCCACCTCCCCAATCTGATTGGCAAGCTCCAGAATACGGGGAAAGGCGGCCACCTCGCCAAGAGTGTCCAGAATACGGTTCAGGAACTGCACCTGCTGGATGGCGGGAAACACCAGCCTGCCGGGAGCCAGACCGTACGGGCCGCTGCCCCACTTCAAAAAGCGGGTTACCAGATAAGGGAACTCCATGTATCCCCCTTCCTCCACGATCACCTGGTCGTCCAGAGACAGGTAAACGCTTTCAAACGGCATGTGGGAGGCCTGCTCTCTGCGGCGACTGCGCCGGGTGCGCGGGCGCACCACATGCAGAAACCTCAGAGTTGTGGCATACGGATTGCCTCCGCGCTCCAGAACTTCCCGAGCCTTGGGCCCCAGAGCTTTCACCCCGAACATGGAGCGTGCCTGATGAGCCGTGTAGGCAAACTCCCTGACGTAGGTATCTACCCGGCCTTCCGCATTCTCCGCACAGGCGAACTGCCCGCACGGAATATTGGTGAACAACAGCCTTCCGTCCGAGGATGTGCCCGTAAACAGGCTTCCGGTCCCCAAAGCCACCCGGTCCAGAAAACACTCATGGATCTCCGTATAAAAATTGGAAACGGACAATTCTTTCAGGGCAATTTCCGAACACTGGTTATACCAGGCCTCCGCCTCGTCGCCTCCCCGGTCGTCCGGAGCCGACCACTTGAACCATACGTCATGGCTGGGCGTAATATAGGACATATGGCCGCTGGCCAGCTTCTGGCATGCCTCCACAGCCGTAGTATCCGTCATGCGGTCCATGGCGTCCCTGTTGGGTAGCGAAACCTCCCCTTCCCGGTTCAGGCGGCGAGGCAGCACGTAATCCCTTAGACGGTCCCACCACGTCTCCCATGGCGCGCGCTGGGCGGCCAGGGACTTGTACACGGAATTCAATTCCGCAACTCTTTCTTCCATGGCAGCGCCTATCCCAGAGTTTTCCTAAGTAGAGTCCGCGGATTGACCTCCCCCTGCCCGGCGGAAGAATGACGGCGCGCCAGAATGGTGGAAATCATTCCCTGCCTCTGCCGTTCCCGGGCCTGATAATCTTCCCCTACTTCTTGTTCCACGCTCTCCGCCTTGACCGGGATGGTCTGCTCCGGAGCAGAAGCGGAAGGAGTGGACGGTTTCATAAATCCCATAATTTCTTTTGCTTTCTATTCATGGTTGATACTGATTCCCCTTCCTGTTTGCCGGATAAAGGCTCCGGAGGATGACGGACGCCCGCCTCACAGACAATCCTTGCGGCGGGAGCGTTCTTTTCCCATGGAAGGAAAGGGTGCTTACCCCACCCGCCCAGGTAATCCGGGCAGGTGCTTGCATTTATCAAATAAACGAATCGGCAAAAAATGCACCTGAGGAAAAACCGGACGCATATATGCCACTGGTGGCATCAAAGAGGTCGCCTCCAAACGTGGTGCATTCCGCATCCGTTTCCTCCAAAACATAGGGCGCTATGATCAATGAATCCTTACTTCAGCCGGATACGCCATCCGCGCTGGACATCTGCAACGCGGCTCTCTCCAAAATAGGGGAGGCACCTCTGGACGCGCTGATTGCCAATGAATCCACGGCATCCCGCCTTTGCGTTCTTCATTACCATCCGGCCCGCAGGGAAACCCTTTGCATGGCGCGCTGGACCTTCGCCGCCACGCAAACCACGCTGGACTCCGTTTCCGCACAGGCGCCCAATTCCCTGACTCCCTATCAATTCACGCTGCCCGCAGACTGCCTGCGCGTGCTGGATGTGGAATGCTCGGAATGGAAAATGCAGGGACGCCGCATTCATGCTTCCTGCGCCCCGCTGCCCCTAAGCTACATTGCCGATATTGAAAACGCCGACCAATTCGATCCCCTCTTCATGGACGCACTGGCCACCCGGCTGGCGGAAAAACTGGCCATGCCCCTGACGGGCAACCAAAGCCTGCGCCAGAATCTTAACCAGGAATTCCATAAAATCATTCTTCCTCAGGCGGCAACCGTCAATGCGGTGCAGTGCTTTTCCAATGATTCCCACCCGCTGCTGGATTTGCTGCGAAAAATCAAATCGCCCTCTTGCCCGGAAGAATGTGAATAACATGACAATAATAAGCAAATAACATAATAATAAATTGTGAATACATGCTCATGAAAGCACTGGATTTCATACAGATATTTGCCTCCAACGTCCGCAGGCTGGACTTCCGCCTCAGCAGTGCCCAGGTCATCCTGGCCGTCATTGCCGGGTACAGGCGCCACAGCACCATTACGGAAGCTACACGCCTGCACCCCAATACCGTCACCAATATCCTGCAGGATCTCATTGCGCAGGGATACGTCAACCGCATTGGAGACAGCCGCCCTTATGTTTACCGGCCCACTGCGGATGGAGAACAGCTTGCCGGAAACCTGCTGGACAAAAATACATTCCCCGGCACATGAACAATCCCCTGCTCAGTACAGAAGAAAAACGCCGCTGGCTGGCCCGCGTTTTCCGGGACGAGGACGGAGAATACTCTCAGGCAGACAAATTCAAGGCGCTGGTGGAAGACACCAAACTGGCGGCCCTTCAGCAGGAAGAGGAGGAATTCAAACGCCAGCGGGAAATAGGCGCCGCACCGCAGGACCCCATCCTGGCTCTGCTCCAGGCCATTCCTCCTGCGGAGCTCAACCTGCATCAGCACCCCCTTTCTGAAAAATAAATAGAGGAATTAACTGACAAGCCTTCCAGCCTCAAAAATCCTGGAATTTTTTGAAAATTGGGTTCTTTAAGGAGTTGAAACGTAGCAACACTTTGTAGAAAAATTATCAAGCATTGTGGAAAAACGCCCTTGACCACCTCTCCTGTGCTATGTCTGCAACATTGTTGCCATCCCCTTGCAAGAGGACAACAGGCCGCCCCAGCCCACCGCCTCGTCGTCCTCTTCATGCACTCTGCAAGGAGTGCGACTACAGGCGGCGATGTGTGATGTACTGAGGCTTCCGTTTCAATCCACGCGCACTCCTTGCGGAGTGCGACGCCAACGTGGGGAAAATTCCCCGCGCGTCCTGGTTTCAATCCACGCACTCCTTGCGGAGTGCGACTACCTACCACCTTAACCAGCGCGGCTATGATCCGGTTTCAATCCACGCACTCCTTGCGGAGTGCGACCGGGAACCTGATTCATGCCTTGAAAATCCAAAGTGTTTCAATCCACGCACTCCTTGCGGAGTGCGACTAGGTGGTATCTCCTTCGGCACCCCGGACAACCGGTTTCAATCCACGCACTCCTTGCGGAGTGCGACATCGGCATTGTCCCTTCCGTATTCTCCGTAGGAAGTTTCAATCCACGCACTCCTTGCGGAGTGCGACTTTTTCTGTGTCATGACATGTCGACCTTTACATGTTTCAATCCACGCACTCCTTGCGGAGTGCGACTGTAAAAAAACAGCAAGGGCGCGTCAATTTTCAAAGTTTCAATCCACGCACTCGTGAGAGTGCGACCGTACAAGGGCTTTACCTACATCGTGGACAACATGTTTCAATCCACGCACTCGTGAGAGTGCGACTCCTGAACGTCTATGGTTTGATTATCAACAGTGCAACGGGTGTTTTGCGCCAACCTCCCATGGGAGGTACAAAGATTCCAGGCCGTGAAAAAGAGATGATAGTTGTCAAGATTAGAACCCCAACGGATTACGAAAATCGCCGGTGTCCCGGGAATTTTCTGTGAGCTTGGGGTCGGCGGAAGGGAGACCGGGAAAGGAGCTTTTCATGCGTTAAAAAGCCCGCATCTCCGGCAACCTAGGCCTGTACACGATGCTGGGACATCCTAGCCTGTTCCCTCTTTCCCGTCCAGAATTTTGCAGGCCTCTCCCCGGAAACCGTTTCATTCTCTTTTCCACAAAAGAAGAGACATCCCGGTACTGCCGTGTCCCCGAAGCGACCTGCGAAAAATATCTGCGGTTTACATGATGCTTTTACGCGTCCACCTGTTCAGGCTCAACAGCCATACCAACGCCGCGGAGACAACGGAGGCTAGACAGGCCATCAACGGAATTTTTACGGCGGAGGGCAGCCCTCCCAGCCCGATGAAGTTCACGAAGTCATAGGAGCACTGGACAAAGAAGAAGTGGCACAGATACACGCCGAAAGTAAGCGCCGCCACCTTGCTCAGCACTGGACCAGCCTTGATTCTGAGCCGGCTGACGATGGTAAAGATGGCAAAGGTCATCAGAAATACATTGATTCCGGAGAAATACCAGAGCACTTCCAGCTTGGAATATTGGCCGGGGAAGTGCTTCTGCGTTTCCAGAAAGCCGAAGAACGTAACGGCAAAACCAATCAAAAAGAGGGGAATAGTAATGGACAGCGTTTTTTTCCAGCTCCAGGCCAGCGGGTATTTGGTCAGGTAATGCGCCAGCACCATGTATCCCAGGAATCCGGAAAAGTTATAAAACATACCATACGGATTCCAATCGCAAACACCCAGAATACCCATATTGCCGTAATTGCCCTCATACCCCAGTGCCGGAGCAAGCATCTGGATGTAGGGGAGAGTCATGCTGAATATCCAGATGCCCAGGAAGATTTTCACATCCTTCCTCCTGGCTTGCGTCAGCCACGCGCTCATGATGGGCATGAAGAGGTACAGGCCCACCAGCATGTATACGTACCACAGGGGCGTGGTATCATAATTGAAGTTGAAGAAGAAGGTATACAGCTTGCCGACGGTGGCGCTCCAGGTGTAAGTGTCCATCACGATATTGGGGCTGGCCGTTTGAACGCCTGCGGCAAAGTATCCGAAGTAGAGCAAGGGAAGCGCCAGTGACCAGACAATGAGCGGAACCACCACCCTCTTGAGGCGCCTGGAGTAAAAAGCGCCCATTTCCAAGGTGACGGGAAAGAGCAACACTCCGGAGATCATGGCAAACAAAGGCACGCACGGCCGTACCAGACTTCCCCAGAAGACAGCGGATTTAAAGTTGAAGGAACCGTCAAAACTTCCAACGAACGGATCACAGCAATGGGCCAGGACAACGAGGAAGCAGGCCAGGATACGCAGAAAGTCCACCCAGGCGATGTGGCTGCCGCGGGAGTTCAATGATTGGTTGGTGTTCATGGTTACGTGGAAAAAACAGCGCCGCGTCATCGCAAACGTTCCTGATAATATACCCGTTTCCCGGAAACGTTCTATCATTAAATGGAGAAAAGAAGCAAAAAGCACCCAATCCCTCCCCCGGCAACAGGGGAAAGCTCTTCGGGAAAGCCTGCGCTTCCTGCAGGCTTCCACGCCTCTTCCTCCATAAGGATCATGGAACCTTTTCCCGCCCCACCGGAATTGTTCACCGTGAGGCCTGGTGAAAGTTTTCTCATTCGGCGAAGTTCATATTTCATTCAACAGGATACTCCTCTTCTCTCCTTGCAAGGGAAACTTTCCCCCCCCCTCCTTTCGGTGAAGAGCTATTCCGAAACGGAAGGGAAACACCACCAACACCCATGTTTTCCTTTTGAACCGGCAGGAGGATTTCCCTTCATTTTTATGGCTAAGATACCCGGAAGCCGGGATTCAGGCCTTCCCTACCCTTCACACGCTGTCTGTTTTAAAACTGCCCGGCGGCGGGATGAGATTGCCGTAGCGGTGAACGGTTTCGGAAACAGCCTGTTCCCGGAAATAACCCAGCAGCTCCAACCGCCCATTGGCAAGCACGGGACGGTCCAGTACTTCCACATCCCGGGCACGGGCGGCATTGGCCAGAGCCTCGGAAATATCTGTTCCACGCAGGAACCGTACGCCTTGAAGCGCTTCCGGCATCCGGACGATCAATTCCGCTTCCGTTTCCACCGTCAGGGAAGCATAGTAACCATGCATTTTCTGAATCCAAGGGCGGCTCGTCCCTATGCTCAGGTGCAGGAGCACCCCGCACAGTTTCGCCCCCAGCAGCAGAATGGCGACGTCATCGTCGGACATGTTTTCCACACGGGCCAGAATTCCCTTCACCGGGATATAGCGGAAGGTATTATTTTCTCCGTAAACACGGGAGGGATCATGTTCCACGCCGAATTCCTCCATCCACCACTTGGCCTGGGAACCGGCCGCAGAACGGATGCGCTTAGCGCAGTCCGGCAGCTCGGAACACAGTTTTTCCACCAGTCCGGAGATACGTTCACCCGGCGTACGCAGCTTTTGGGGCAGCGCCTTTTCCTCCCAACTTCCCAGCATGGTAAGGTAGTTGGGACCTCCGGCCTTGGCTCCAGGCCCCATGGAGGAATGGTTCCACCCACCGAACGGCTGGCGGCGGACAATGGCGCCGGTGATGACACGGTTGATGTACGCGTTGCCCACCTGCACTTTAGTTTTCCACAAGGCAATTTCCCGTTCATCCAGGGACTGAAGGCCGCCGGTAAGGCCAAATTCGGAGTCGTTCTGGATGTCAATGGCTTCCTCCAGGTTTTCCGCACGGATGATTCCCAATACCGGACCGAAGCATTCCGTCTGATGGAACCAGCTTCCCGGTTTCACCCCCAGCCGGATGCCGGGAGACCAGAGGCACGGGTTGTCTTCCGAAGGTTCCGGCTTGAGCAGCCATTCCTCCCCGGGTTCCAGCTGCGTCAGCGCACGGAGCAGATTCCCTTCCGGCTCCCTGATGAGCGGCGTCACCACGGAGTTGACTTCCCAGGACCCGCCTACCTTCAGGCTGGCGGCGGCATCCTTCAACTGACGCAAAAAGGCGGGATTGTCATAAACGGAAGCCTCCACAATAGCCACGCTGGCGGCGGAACACTTCTGTCCGGAATGACCGAAAGCGCTTTTCACCAAATCCTTTACAGCCTGATCCGGATCAGCCGTAGCGGTAATGATCATGGCATCCTTTCCGCTGGTTTCAGCCAGCACATGCAGGTCAGGCCGCAGTTCGCGCAACATTTTCCCGGTGCGGAAGGATCCCGTCATGATCACGCCGTTCAAGCGGGGGTCCATCAAAAACTTGCGGGAAATTTCATTGCGCGGCATCGGCACGAATTGAAGGACGTTTTTAGGCACACCGGCGCGCCAGAACGCCTGTACAATCTGCCAAGCCGTATAAACGGCCAGTTCAGACGGTTTGAACACCACGGTATTTCCCGCCATCAGGGCGGCAGCTACACCGCCCGTCGGAATGGCGAAGGGGAAATTCCAGGGAGACATCACGCAAATGGTACCCAGCGGGGACATTTCCACACCGTCGTTCATTCCGTCACGGTCAAGGCCTTCCGCGTAATAGCGGCAGAAGTCTATAGCCTCGCTCACCTCCACATCAGCCTCCGTGGGAGCCTTCCCGGCATCCCTCACCATGGCAGCAATAGCTTCCCCCCTGATTCTGGACAGCTCCTGCGCCGCCCGGTGCAGGATTTCAGCGCGTTCGCCAATGCTTTTGGACGCCCAGGAGGAACGGGCCCTGTCCGCCGTGACCAAGGCATGTTCAACCTGGTCAAAGTCCGCATAAGCGAATTTATAGGAAACTTCATTATGGCGGGACGGATCGCGCCCCACGCCCCACAGATTAGTCGTAATTTCCTCACCATCTATAACCAGAGGGATTTCCTCGCCGGATTTTTCCTTCTCCGCGGCAATCATCCCGTTGATCCATTCCGCATTCTGCCTCAGAGACCAGTCCGTATCCCGCTCGTTGGCAAAGGCATCCCGGTAATGTGAGGGCTGAATGGGGTCCGCAGCACGGTTCTGCGTGCGGTTGGGGCCGTACTTCACCTCATCCTTTTCCTGACAGGCCTTCAAAAACCTCTTTTTCTGGACCTCCCAGCTCCGGGACCCCGGCGTCATGCCGAAGAGATCATGCAGGAAGTTCTCCTCACTGGTATTTTCATCCAGCCTCCGCACCAGGTAGGCAATGGCGCTGTGAAAATCTTCCTTCAGAACCACAGGGGCATAAAGGAGCAGACCGTCCGCCGCCTGGCGGATGACCCGCGCCTGATGGTTCGCCATCCCTTCCAGCATTTCGAATTCCACCTGGTCACGCACGCCTTCCCGCTCACGCAGCAACATGGCATAACACAAATCAAACAGGTTGTGGGAAGCCACGCCGAACTGCACATATCTGGCATTATCCGGCATGCAGCCGTAATGGAGCATTCTCTTGTAATTGGCATCCGCCTGGGCTTTCGTGCCATACGGGGCCTGCGCCCAGCCATGCATGGAAGCCTCCACCTTCTCCATCGCCAGGTTGGCGCCTTTCACCAGGCGTATTTTGATGCGCGCTCCCCCCTGCTCCACGCGTTCCTTCGCCCAGGCGCACAGCTTCATTTGCTCCTCCCAGGAATCCGGCAAATAGGCCTGGAGCACAATTCCCGCCTCCAGATGCATGAATTCATCCTCCATCAACGTACGTTTGAACGCTTCCGCCGTCAGATGAAGATCACGGTATTCCTCCATATCCAGATTCACGAACTTGGGCTTTCTGGAACCGTCCGGCAACGTCACCGCATTGGTAATGGCCGCCCGATACAGGATGCGCAGGCGCTCCTGAATCAATTTGACGGTTTCTTCAAAGGCTACCAGATGAATCTGGCTGAAAATGGCTGAAATCTTGACGGAAATATAGTCACAGTCCTTGTCTGTCAGCCGGTCCACGACCTGCTGAAGACGGTGGTGCGCCTCGCTTTCACCCAGAATGGCCTCTCCCAGCTGGTTGATGTTCATTCGGATGCCGCCCTTGCGCCTGCGGCGCAGGTGGGGGCGCAGTTTTCCATCCTCGGCAGGAAGAATGACATTGGAGCTCTCCTTTCTCAACTGGCTGGTAATCACGGGCATGACCACACCCGGAAATTGAGCGGAAAATCTCCCCCCCATCTTCATGGCGAAACGGTCGGCCGCAGACAAATAACGGGGAACGCCATATCCGTCCAGAAGATAGCGGAACAACTCCGCGCCCCGCGCCGGAGAAGAAGGACGGAACACCCGATCCGCCAGCGCCAGCGTAAACGCCTTGCCCGCCGGATCATTCATCATGCGCTCCATTTGCTGCGCCTGCCTCTTCTCTTTCCCTCTCATCCCGGCATTCGACTGCTTTAAAATGGACTCCGCCAGTTCCACAGCCTTGGCGGCCAGTTGCTGGTCAGTCCATTGGCCTCGGCGAGCCTCCGCCATCATGTCCGGGATGGATGAATCTGTCATAACGGTTCGAAGACTAGCCCCGGACAGGGGCAAAATCAAGCCAATTTGCCCGGTCCTTCCTGTGGAAAGAGGAATCACGGAAGAAAACGCATCCCTTGATTCCGTGACGGAAGCAGGGGGGCCTTCCTGTCCATTTCCGGCAACTCAGGAAAGACACATCAATCATACCGCGCAGCCGCCAGACGGGCTCTTCTCAGCTCTTCCCTGAGCTGGTGCGCCCGTCTGCCGCAAACGCTGGAACGGTTCATGTCCCGGACCTCTTCCAAAACCGCAACCGCCTGGTTGAAGGCATCCTCGCTTTCCGGAGTGTGGGCTTCCCGGTACAGAACCTCTTCCAGCCGTACCCAGAGGGGATGCACCATGGAGAGCAGAATTAACTGGCGCTCCTCCACGGATAACGAGGGGTCATCCGCGCAGGCACGCCATGCTTCCAGGCATGTTCGTATGGAAGAAGCTTTGCTGGCCCGGAAAGACTCGCCAAGCAATTCGGCCGTTTTCCTGTTTTTCTCCAGACGAAGGGCCGCCTCCCGGGCGTTCAGAAAAGCCGGAACCGTACAGTTCAATTTTTCCAGACGCTTCATGGTGCCAGGATAATCCCGGAACCAGGCTTCCGGAGGCACCTGTTCCAGCTCCCGGCAAATGGCGGAGGCTTCTGCCGCAGGGTCCCCGCCCTTCGGAATATCATTCACCCGCGTCACCGGCCGCACGCGCTGCGCTTTTTCCGCAAGCAGGGACACTTTTTCCCGTAGGGAAGCTGCAGAGGACCCTCCTTCCACCAGGTCGAATACACGTCCCTTGGAGTCAAGAAAAACCACGGAAGGCAGCATGCGCACACCATGCATCGCCGCACGGGACAGGCTGCCGTCTTCTTCCCAATCCTTCACGGAAGGATGTCTGGGAACCGTGACAAACTGCAGGTCACGCACATATTCATCCAGCGCGCGGCGTTCTTCCGTGCCCGGCTGGAGAGCTTTCAACCAACGGGCTTCCGCTGAACCAGGTTCCTCTGAACCGTACACAACCAGAACAGGGGAGGGAAGGGAGGGAGCCGCAGAACAGGAGACGGAAAGGGCATCCATTTCCGCACGTCCCGGAAACGCCAGCGCCAAAAACGCAATGACCGCTAAAGCCCTCATGAATAAACTGCCATCCATCAGCCCTTTCTGATGGTAATGCGCTTGTAACGGCTGTCCCCTTCTTCGGACTCCGTCACAATTCCTTCCATGGACTGAAGGGCATTATGCACCAGGCGACGGTGGTAGGCATTCAACGGAGGCATCTTCATCGGCTTGCCGCTCTCCTGGACGCGTTCGGCCAGGGAACGGGCCTTTTCCAGCAAACGGGCTTCGTTGCGCTCCCGGTAATGGTCGCAATCCACCTTCACGCGGGGAGCATCTTCCATCTTGCGCTGGATCATGCGGTTGACCAGATACTGAAGGTCATCCAGCCTGTCCCCGTCCCCTCCAATGATGTACTGTGAATCCGGGGAGGAAATATTCAGGCACACGATGCCGTCCGTTTCCGTTACTTCGATATCCGCGGAAAACCCCAGCGAAGCCAGAAGGCTCTTCAAACTCTGTTCAGCTATTTCTTGCACCGTCATTACTTTAAATTAATAGGAAAAGGGTTCCATACCGGAAAACCGCCTCGCGCCGGACGGTGCGAGCCTTTTCTCCAATACCCGATTGACATAAAAATCATAACCTATTTATTCCCCTCGTCTATGAAAATTTGTGGAAGCTCCGTTCCATATCATGTACGCAATACCGTCCCTGCCCTGCCTTCCGGCAACACGGTTCCGTTCCTCCTTCGGAACCAGATGCAGGAAACACCGCTCAGAAAGGAGGCGACTGTTTTCTGCCAGCCCGCGGCCGTACCCCGGTTATCTCCGCTTCTCCCTGCCGCCAATGAAACATGGAATACAGACATCCACAGCCATGCCAATCAAAAAGGCATCTCCGCACAGCCCGTTCTTTATTACATAAAATCTTAAATAACAGTTTCTATAAAAAAATTTTCATCAGCTCCGGAGAAATACTGATGACAAAACAGGACGGAACA
>ERZ1504261.403-NODE-403-length-11739-cov-4.385741_pt1 | contig 11739 bp, 6 predicted proteins | sample MGYA00572327_ERZ1504261 | MGnify/ENA primary metagenome ERZ1504261 (study PRJEB39906, sample SAMEA3182110) | gut metagenome | biome: human; feature: gut; material: Stool; isolation source: human stools | place: Canada | collected 2013-04-23 ... | reverse complement strand
TCGGCAGCGTCAGATGTGTATAAGAGACAGAGCGTACGGACTCTGTGTCGGGTCGAACGAGACGGCATTGCCGATAGCGCCTGTGTCAGCCTTCTTTGCCTTAGAGAACATGCCCTTTGCGTTGAGGTTGAGGTTGAGGTGGTCGTTCAGCAGCGACGGGTTGAGGTTTACGGATGCTGTGTAGCGGTTGTAGTCAGAGTTCTTCAAGATACCCTGCTGTGAGGTGTAGCCTACCGAAACACGATAGGGGAGGAACTTGCCAGCCGAACCTGCCACCGTCACGTTATGGTCGTGAGATACGGCTGTGCGGTAGATGAGGTCCTGCCAGTCGGTGTTGGCTGTACCGAGAGCCTTAACAGCATCGTCATTCTCGTTGAAGAGGCTCTTCACATAGGCACGATACTGGTCTCCGTCCATCATCTCGTAGGTCTTCTTCTTCTGCGATACGGATACAGAGCCCGAATAGCTTACCTCCGGCTTCTGACCCTTGTGACCCTTCTTTGTGGTGATGATGATGACACCGTTAGAACCGCGCGAACCGTAGATGGCTGTAGCCGATGCGTCCTTCAAGACGTTGAACGACTCGATATCCTGCGGGTTGATAGTAGAAAGCAAGTTGGAGCCTGTGTTGCCCACCTTGTTGTTGTCCATAGGCACGCCGTCGATAACGATCAGCGGATCGTTGCTGGCGTTCAGTGAAGAGCCGCCACGGATACGGATCTGTGTGCCTACGCCTGGCTCACCAGAGTTTGACGTAACGTTCACACCTGCCACCTTACCCGAGAGCATGTCCTGAGCGTTCACCACAAGACCCTTGTTCTTTGAGTCGGGCTTGAGAGCTGTGACCGAACCGGTAAGGTCCGACTTCTTTACAGCGCCGTAACCGATTACGACAACCTCGTTAAGTGTAGAGGAAGTGTTCTTGAGATGGATTGTTAGGTTCTGGCCGGCCTGCATCTTTACAGGTTCGTAGCCGATGTAAGTAACTTCAATGGTCGACTTCTTGTCGGCATTGAGAGTAAAATTACCGTCGATGTCTGTAACAGTACCTAATGTACCGCCTACAACCTTGACGGAAGCACCGATAACCGGCTCGCCGGTTTCGTCTACTACGTTGCCTTTCACAACAACCTGCTGTGCGAAGGCACTTGCCGACAGGAACAAGCCTGCTGAGAGCGTAGCTGTTCTGAGGGCATTAGGGAATTTAACCTGCTTCTTCATGTAGCTTTTGATTTTATAATAAATTGTTTTTAGTCACAACTGTTATTAGGATTTTTCTACGTGCAAAATTATGATTTATATCAATGCAGTGTGCTATTTTTTTATGTAAATGTAATGTATAGAGTGTGTAAACGTTTGCGCACGCCGTTGTACAGCGAACGATGATAGATTGCTGTCAATTAAGGATGGATAGGTATGTGATTAATAACGGTTTGGTCAAACTGTAGGAGGCTACGGCATTCCTGCCGTAGCCAAGGGTAAACAATAGTAATGAAATGTATCTCAGTTGTCAATGGCTACGGCAGGAATGCCGTAGCCTCCTACATTAGTTTCCGCTTAATCCGCTTGTAAAATAATAAGGTGTTGCGGTGGCAAGGATACCGCCGCTACTAATCGCCGCGTTACTTCTTGATGCGAGCTACGCACAAAGCGCCCAGCACGAGCGACGCCGCAGCTACGAGCATCATGTTGCTCTGCACAGAGCCAACCATCGAGAGCAGTGTACCGCCGCACGCCGCAGCGATGATCTGCGGTATGCAGATAGTGCCGTTGAAGAGTCCGAGGTAAGCGCCCTTGTGTCCGTAGCCCTCAAGAGCGTTCGTTACGAAGGCGAACGGCATGGCGAGCATCGCAGCCCATGCGCAACCGATGAGCATGAACGGCACAGCGAGCAGGTTCTGGTCGTGCACGAACGGCACGAGAGCGAAGCCCACGGCGCCGATGACAAGGCTCAGCGCGTAAGCCGCCTTCTCGTTCTTGAAGCGCGGCAGAGCCATTGCCCACAGCACGGAGCCGATAGCCTGCCAGCAGAACATCACGCCAACCCAGTTGCCTGCCTCTTGATAGCCCTTCGATGCGGTGTCGGTGGTGTTCCATACGGTGTCGGCGATGGTGCCGTTGGTGTATGTCCACATGAACATGAATGCTGTCCAGCAGAAGAACTGCACGGCGCCCACCTTCCAGAACATCGACGGAGCGTTGCGCAGCAGCTCAATCCAGTTGGCTTTGCCTTCGTCCTCCTCGGGCTTCGCCTCGTTGTACTCGGCGTACTCCTGCGGGTTCCACTCCTTCACCTTCAGTGTGGTGTAGATGACGCAGAGGATGAGTATCGCCGCACCGATGTAGAACGAGTAGATGACCGAGTCGGGTATCACGCCCTTCTGCGCCTCGTTGGCTATGCCGATGGCTGTGAAGAAATAGGGGAAGAGGTAGCCCACGATAGATCCGGCGTTGCAGAGGAACGACTGTATGGAGTAGGCGAGCGACTTCTGCTTCTCGTTAACCATGTCGCCAACGAGCATCTTGAACGGTTGCATCGCCATGTTGATGCTCGTGTCGAGGAACATCAGCGAGATGAGGCCGAACACCATAGCCGCGCCGACCGCCATGCCGAACGAACCGGAGTTTGGCAGCAGGCACATCACGGCTACAGCCACCGATGCACCGATGAAGAGATAGGGAATGCGGCGTCCGAAGCGACACCATGTGCGGTCGCTGAGTGTGCCGATGATGGGCTGCACGAGGATGCCCATGAGTGGTGGTAGTATCCAGAAGTAGCTGAGGCTGTGTGGGTCGGCACCAAGTGTGGCGAAGATGCGCGAGATGTTCGCGCTCTGCAGGGCGTATGCAATCTGTACGCCGAAGAATCCGAAACTGAGGTTCCACAGTTTCAAGAAGCTTTGATTTGGTTTTGGTTTCATTGTTATTTGGTTTTTTGTTTTTTCTTAGCTCTTGGTGCTCTCTCTCACGACGAGCCTTGTCTTTACGACGCGCTTCTCGATGCGGTTGCACGGCGTGAGCCCCTCCACCTTGTCCATGAGTATGGTGGCAGCCTCTTCGCCCACCTTTGTTCCGCGCTGCTCCACGGTGGTGAGCTGCGGGTCGCAGGCGATGGCACGCTCGCCGTTGGTGAAGCCGCACACCGCGACATCGTCGGGCACGCGGAAGCCGTTGTGCTTTGCCGTGTACATTACGCCGATAGCTGTGTCGTCGTTCACGCAGAAGAACGCGTCGGGGCGGTCGGAGCGGCTGAGCACGCTGGGCGTGATGCGTTCGGCATCCTCGCGCTTGTCGCAGACGAACACCAGCGACTGGTCGGGCTGCATACCCGCCTTCAGCAGTGCGTCGTGATAGCCGTTGTAGCGGTTCTGTCCGAGTGCCGTCTTGCCCTTCATGCCGTAGAAGGCGATGCGGCGGCAGCCCGTCTCGATGAGGTGTGTCACGGCAGCGAACGCCCCCTGATAGTCGTCCACCACCACGCGGCTTGCGTCCACGCCCGTACAGATGCGGTCGTAGAACACGAGCGGTATGCCGCGGTCGATGAGCGATTGGAAGTGGGCGTAGTCCTGCGTCTCCTTAGCCTGCGACACGATTACGCCGCACACCTGGTGAGCCTCGAACATCTGGCACAGCTGCACTTCGCGCTCGTACTGCTCGCGCGAGGTGGTGGCGATGATGCGGTAGCCACGTTTCGACGCAGCGTCCTCAATGCCGTTGAGAATGGTGGAGAAATAATAATGTGTGAACTCGGGCACGATGACACCAATCACCTTCACCGGCTGCTTGTGAGAGTTGCGCAGCGATTTGGCGATGTCGTTCGGGTAGAAGTTGTGCGCATGGGCGTACTCGCAAATAAGGTTGCGTTTCTCCTCGCTGACACGTGCGCTACCGTTGAGGGCACGCGACACAGTGGCTATGGACACACCGAAATGTTCGGCGATGTCCTTCATCGTGGTTGGTTGCAGTTCAGACATTCGTTAGATTGGTTTTTAATTACGCTTGCAAAGTTATCACATTATTTTAATATAGAGCGCATCCGTGGCTCACAGAATTTCTTTGTGCTGTGAAAACGTTTGCACAAGGGGGTGCACTTGTCTCCGCTCGGCTTTGCCGCTTGCCAGAGCAAGAAGTGCACCAACAAATTAGAAGCCTGAGCCGAGCGGAGACAATTGCACATTCTGCTCTGTTGGTGCAGTTGAGACAACTGCACCCCCTAAGCTGCGCCCCCTAAACAGCACCAATTCTAAAAAACTGACACAATCGCATTGCTATTCCAATTATTTTTTGTTTATTTGCAAAAGAAAAACAATAACTTCGACGAGGCTCACACCCTCGCCGACAAAAAACCAAATACTATGGGAAAAGGAAAGAAAGGTGGCAAGCGCTTGACTAAGAAACAGCTCGCCCCGAAGCTTGAAGAACTCTTCGCCTCCAACCCAGGCAAGACGCTCTCGTTTAAAGATATCTTCCGTTCGCTACACCTCGACACGCATCCGCTGAAGATGCTCGCTATTGACATCATGGAGGAGATGGCGTGGGACGACTTCATCACGCGCGTCACCGACAACTCGTATCAGCTGAACATGAAGGGACAGGTGCAGGAGGGCGTGTTCCAACGCAAGACGAACGGCAAGAACTCTATCATGCCCGACGACTCCGACAAGCCTATCTTCGTGGCTGAACGCAACTCGATGTGGGCTCTCACCGGCGACCGCGTGCGCTTCGCTTGCATGGCGCGACGCAAGAACCACATCAAGGAGGCGCAGGTGATACAGATACTGGAGCGTGCCAAGGACACCTTCGTCGGACGGCTCTCGTTCGACCACGACCTCTGCACGCTAATCTCGCCTGCCAACGTGTTGGCGAACAGCATCATCATTCCGCGCCGAAAGCTGAAAGGCGGCAAGGATGGTGACAACGCCGTGGTGCGCATCGTGGAATGGCCCGATCAGGATCACCGCAACATGATTGGCGAAGTGGTCGACGTGCTTGGAAAGGCTGGCAACAACGACGTGGAGATGAACACCATCCTCGCGCAGTACGGCTTGCCGTATAAGTACCCGAAGAACGTGGAGGAGGCTGCCGAGAAGATTTCGGCGGAGATAACTCCGGAGGACTACGCCGAGCGCGAGGACTTCCGCGACGTCTTCACCTGCACCATTGACCCGAAGGATGCAAAGGACTTCGACGACGCGCTCTCTATCCGACAGCTCAAGGACGGACTCTGGGAGGTGGGCGTGCACATCGCCGACGTGTCGCATTACGTCACAGAAGGTTCCGTGATAGACAAGGAGGCTGTGAAGCGCGCCACGAGCATCTACCTCGTCGACCGCACCATACCGATGCTCCCCGAACGCCTCTGCAACTTCATCTGCTCGCTCCGACCGGATGAGGAGAAGCTGGCGTTCTCCGTAATCTTCAACCTCGACGAGGAGGCGAACGTGAAGGCATACCGCATAGTGCACACCGTTATCAAGTCGAACCGCCGCTACGCCTACGAAGAGGTACAGGAGCTGCTCGAACAGAACGGCGTGGTAGACGGCACGGGTGAACCCGCACCTGCAGCACCCAAGGGTGGATACAAGGGCGAGAACGCCGATGCGCTCATCATGCTCGACCGACTGGCTAAGAAGCTGCGCGCAGCACGCTTCAAGAATGGTGCCGTGAGGTTCGACCGCGAGGAACTTCACTTCGACGTAGACGAGAAGGGCAAACCGGTGCGCTGCTACTTCAAGCGTTCGAAGGATGCCAACAAGCTCATCGAGGAGTTCATGCTCCTCGCCAACCGCACCGTGGCTGAGTCGGTGGGCAAGGTGGCGAAGGGCAAGAAGCCGAAGACGCTGCCTTATCGTGTGCACGACAACCCCGACCCGACAAAGCTCGAGACGCTGCGCGAGTTCGTGGTGAAGTTCGGCTACAAGATGAAGACCGACGGCACGAAGGGTGCTCTCGCCAAGTCGCTCAACACGCTCATGTCGGCGTGCGAGGGCAAGCGCGAGCAGAACCTCATACAGACCGTGGCACTGCGCGCCATGATGAAGGCGAAGTACTCTATCCACAATATCGGACACTTCGGACTGGCGTTCGACTACTACACCCACTTCACATCGCCTATCCGCCGCTACCCCGACACGATGGTTCACCGACTCATCACACGCTACCAGCAGGGCGGACGCTCTGCCAACAAGGAGCACTACGAGGAGCTGTGCGAACACTCGTCGGAGATGGAGCAGGTGGCTGCCAACGCCGAGCGCGACTCTATCAAGTACAAGGCTGTGGAGTTCATGTCTGAACGTGTGGGCAATGTCTACGATGCGCACATCTCAGGCATACAGTCGTATGGTATCTACTGCGAGATTGACGAGAACCACTGCGAGGGTCTTGTGCCGATGCGCGACCTCGACGACGACTACTACGACTTCGACGAGCGCAACTACTGTCTCGTGGGCAGACGCCACCACAACAAGTATCAGCTTGGCGACCCCATACGCATCAAGGTGGCAAGTGCCAACCTCGAAAAGAAACAGCTCGACTTCACCCTCGCTTAGGGGGTGCACTTGTCTCAAGTGCACCAACAAAGTAGAAGTGACACTAACCGAGCAAGAAGTGCGCCAATCAAGTAGATTGTATAGTTAGTTTGGTTGGTGCACTTGAGACAAGTGCACCCCCTGCAAGAAGTGCACCAACAAAGCAGTAGTGGCACCAGCAACTCTGTTGGTGCACTTGGGACAAGTGCACCCCCTGCAAGCACCCCCTGTCCCTCAACAACATTTCTCACCCTCTAACCCCCAACCCCATCATGCCCCACATTACCTTTCTCAACCGTCATTCCGACATCCTCATTCAGTGTGGTCACTTGCCCCATTGGTTTCAGCCAGAGGCGGTGCAGTTCATCACCTTTCGTCTTGCCGACTCGCTCCCGCAGACCAAGCTGCAGGAACTGGCACTCATGCGCGAGGCATTAGGACGACGCGAGACGAAGGAAGGGGAGTTGACGGCAGAGGAGGAACGTTTGGAAGATATAGTGGATGGGTGGTTGATGCAAGGATATGGCGGTTGTGTGTTGAGCAATGCACAGTGCAGGCAGTTTGTTGAGGATGCTTTGTTCTTCAACGATAAGCAGACGTATCACCTTCATGCCTTCGTCATCATGCCCAACCATGTTCATATACTACTGTCGCCAATTGGAGAAAACAGTGTTATCCCTATCGTCAGTAAGTTGAAGCGCTACTCGTCGCGTATGATAAAACAATGTGTAGCGACGGATGGTAATGTTTGGCAACGCGAGATGTTCGATCGCATGATGCGAGGAGAAGACGACTTCGCACATAAACTTGCGTATATTGTTAATAACCCTAACGGATTGCCGGAAGATAGCTATTCATTATATGTAGCAGAGAATGTGCAGTATCTGCTGTAAGGGCTTTCAGGGGGTGCTTTCAGGGGGTGCACTTGTCTCAAGTGCACCAACCGAGTAGTAGTGCACCAACCGAACAAGAACTGCGCCAATCAAGTATAATATATAATTAACTTGGTTGGTGCACTTGAGACAACTGCACCCCCTGTAAGTAGTGCACCAATAGTTTTGTTGGTGCACTTGAGACAAGTGCACCCTCTTGAGAGACACCTGCACCCCTTGGTGGCACCCCTCTGCTCCTGAAATGTTAAAGATGTTAATATTATGAAAACGCAATAAGCATTTGTTCTTTGTTATATAAAAAATGTGTATTTTTGCAAGGCGAATGGAAGTGTATTTGCCACTTTTGCATTCTCTAACTTACATTATTTATATAAATAAAAACTTAATCAATTTTACTAAATGTAAATCTTATGGCTAATTTATCCCGTAAAACATTGACTCTCGCAGCAGGTCTTGTACTTTCTGTGATGAGTGCTAACGCACAGCAGATGCGTGAAGGTTACGTAGACTTCGGCACGAATTCTGGTAGCGAGAAGTTCCATGAACTGCTTAAGACATGGACACCTGGTAGCCAGGTTACTGCCGATGATAACTTCTTTATCTCACGCGTAAAGCCACGTGCTCGTTTCCGCAACGAGAAGACACAGGTGCGTCTTGATCTCAATGCGAAGAACGATAAGAAGCTCATTGCTTGGATCCCGGTAAACAACTCCGACTTCAACGCACTTCCTAACGGTGTGTTCGACTCGGAGGTGTTCTCTATGTGGTCGTACGTTACACACTGGGGCAACTGGACATCTCCAGTAGGTCGTATCCCTGCTGCGTTCCTCGACATCGCTCACAAGAATGGTGTTGCTGTGTCTGGTGTGGCTTCTATTCCTAACACATCCCTGCCTGCGAATTGGAAGACGATGCTGAATGGTATGATTAAGATTGGTGCTGATAAGGTTTCTAAGTTCTTTAATTATTATGGCATCAATGGTATTGGATACAACTCAGAGTTTACTGATTACGATGGTGTTGTGGATGATTTGCGCGACTTCCATGCGGCTCTCGTTAAGAAGATGAAGCCAATTGATCCTGTTTTCGAGAACTTCTGGTATGATGGTACAAACGATTCAGGTAGTTGTACTTTCGATGGTGGTCTTGCTTCGCATAATGAAGAGACATTCGGTGATAGCGAGAATGTACGCACATCGCTCTTCTTCAACTACAACTGGAACAAGCAAAATCTTTTAGACAAATCTGTAAAATACGCAGAGGGTCTCGGTCGCGATCCGCTTGACCTCTACGCAGGTGTGAATATGCAGGGTGGTGAACCAAAATTGGAAAGATATGGCGAGCACTGGCCAGAGTTGGCAAAAAGACCAATTTCTGTAGGTCTTTGGGGTGCTCACTCTAAAAATATGTTCTGGGAGAGCCGTGCAGAGCTCGGTTCGTCTGACGATATGAAGCAGTTCGCTTACCTCCGTCGTACTGAGTGCTACTTCGGTGGCGGTAACCGCAACCCTGTTATCACTCCTGAGATAAAGAGCTTCCACCAGTATTCTGCATACAACCCGAATTGGTTCGGTATGGCTGCGTTCATGACAGCACGCTCACCGCTGAGCTGGAACCTCGCTGAGGAACCGTTCATCACTTACTTCAACCTCGGTAACGGTAAGTTCTTCAACCTCAATGGCGAGCGCAAGGTAAACTCTCCTTGGTACAACGTAGGTATGCAGGACTACCTGCCGACATGGCACTTCTGGTTCGCTGACAAGCTCCTTGGACGTACAGCAGCTGATGTTCCTGCTAAGGGACTTGACGCACAGTTCGTATGGGACGATGCTTACTTCGGAGGTTCTACTCTCAAGGTGTTCGGTACAACAGCTAACGAGTATCTCCACCTCTTCAAGACAAAGTACGCTTTGAAGAAGGGCGACGTTATCACTGTTCGTTATAAACTCAATGATGGCGCAACCGACCTCGACCTCGTTCTCTCAGCAGAGGGCAGCGAAGACAAGGGCGTGGCTTACAACCTCTGCAAGGCAGACCGTGTAGCTGACGCTAACGAGTGGGTTAAGCAGACATTCACAGTAGGTTCTGACTTCGACGGCAAGACACTTGCTCTCGTAGCTCTCAACTTCAAGAATGCTAAGAATGCTGAGGTGTTGCTCGGCGAGTTCTCTATCGTTCGTGGTAATTATGCTACACCAGAGGCTCCGAAGCTCGACGCTGCTAACACCAAGATGCTCTACAACGGCAAGTCTGGTATGGACGCTAAGATTATCTTCAACATGCCTAACAACAAGGCAGCTGGCGAGCCATGCTACAACCTCGACGTTAAGACATCTCACTTCCGCCTCTACGCACAGGAAGAGGGTAAGGAGCCGATGCTCATGGGTACAACAACCTCTTGGGCTGGTCTCTACTACTCAATACCTGTTACAAAGATAAATGCTAAGGTGCGCCTCGGTGTTTCTGCTGTAGCTCTCGACCACAAGACTGAGTCGACAATCACTTGGTCTGACTACATGGCACCTGCTTCATATGTTTATAGCGACGACGTTCAGAGCAACAAGACAACAATCAAGCCGAACGAGGAGTTCACAATTAGTTATGTAGACCCAGAACACCCAGCTGCTGCTAAGTGGGAGCTTGTTAAGGATGGTAAGGTTGTTAAGAGTGGCGATGGTAAGTCTTGGACAACATCACTTGAGGAAATTGGTGGCTACGACCTTAAGGTAACTGGCACCGAGTATGCAGAGGATGGTACTCCTAAGCAGACTACACGCACATTCGCTTCTTTCGTCCAGATTACTGGTGTGAGCACAGGTGCTCTGCCTGAGATCTACTCGCTCACAGCTAATGGTGGCAAAGAGGAAGTTTCTCTCAAGACAGGCGAGAGCGTGAAGATGGCTTACACAGGTCGCGACGCAGACGGTGCAGGCTCACAGGGTCTTGACCTGAAGGAGACACGCTTCGGTGTTTCTGCTGCAGACCTCGGCCTTGTAGGCAAGAAGTCTTACTCTGTCTCATTCTGGTTGAAGATTAACAGTCTCAAGTCTGGTCAGCCAACAACTCTCTTCAATGTTTACAACAAGCAGGACGCTTGGCCAAAGACAGACTGGGGTTGGATGTGGTCTCAGTTGGGTTCTGACGGTTCTCTCGACGGTGTTACATTCCGTGGTTCAGACGCTTCTGGTAACAACGAGCTCCGCTACAAGTATGCTAATACTAAGCTGCCGGTAGGTAACTGGGTACACGTTACAATGGCGTTCGACTATAATTCTGCAGGTGGTTTACGTAGCGACCTCTTCGTAAATGGTGTTAAGCAGACTGTTACAATGTGGAACCGTACAAATGGTTCTGACAAGACAACAGAGCCTGGTTACGAATATAACGTATATAACATTACAAATGGTCAGTACCTCTGCATCGGTGGTCCGCTCCATGAGCGTTACGGTCTTGACGGCATTATCGACAACGTAGTAGTTTGGGATAAGGCTGTTACAGAGGCAGACGCTAAGGCTGCTATGGGGGACCTCAACGCTAAGAGCCTCCCTGAAGGCGTGATGGCATTCTGGGACTTCGAGAAGAAGGCAACAGACAACTACTTCACATCTGCAGGTACAAAGACAGTGAATGCTGGTATGCAGGATATGGTTGCAGGCGGCGGCGAAGGTCAGGCTACTCTTACGTTTGTTGAGCCTACATACATCGCTGGTTCACCATTCGTATCAGGCGAGACATATAAGGTAGAGACCAAGCCTATATGGACTGCTAAGAACGCTACATTCGCTGACGTTACAGGTAATGGCGCAGAAGGTTCTGCAAACGTTTCGTTCCGCACAGGTGGCGACTACGACGTAACTCTTACACTCTCTAATGCTCTTGGTAAGGCTGAGAAGACATTCTCTGTAATCAAGGTGGCTTATCCTACTGGCGTTGACGCTGTAGAGAGCACCGAGATGAAGGCTTACACAGTAGGCGAGGACGCAGTGGTAGAGTTCGCTGAGGCTGGTGCATACGAGGTTAGCGTTTACACAACAGCTGGTGAGCAGGTGGCTCGCAAGGCAGCTCAGCTCAACGCTGGCAACGTGGTTAACGTACACCTCGCTAAGGCAGGCATCTACGTGCTTAATGTGAAGAAGGACGGCAAGACAGTTCGCACTGTCAAACTTATCCGTAAATAAATAAAGCAGACGAGTGGGTGAGTAGACAGGGAGACAAATCTCCTTGTCCACTCGTCTTCTCGTTTACTTGTCAACTAAAAAGAATACCTAATCAATTAAAGATATCCAAATGAACAACAAAAAATTAACACTCCTCGCATC
>ERZ1504261.352-NODE-352-length-12732-cov-3.193894_pt1 | contig 12732 bp, 12 predicted proteins | sample MGYA00572327_ERZ1504261 | MGnify/ENA primary metagenome ERZ1504261 (study PRJEB39906, sample SAMEA3182110) | gut metagenome | biome: human; feature: gut; material: Stool; isolation source: human stools | place: Canada | collected 2013-04-23 ... | reverse complement strand
CGTGACAAAGCTTGACCGCTTCAAAGAGAAAATCGAAGGAAAGGGCGACTTCCGCTTCTTCGAGAAACAGGAAAAATACGAGTTATTGAAAGCATACATCTACGGCAAGACAGAAGAAGCACAGCGAGTACCACAATTGGGGTGGAACAATATAGGTGAGAGAGGCTTTTATGCTTTTACCAATGGTATTGTATATGAAGGAAAGTGGAAGCCTGTCGATGACTATGGCATCATCCGACTTGACAATGAGAATTTTTACTTGCCAGCTCTTTCGAAGATACACAAGCGCAACAAGAATGCCTATGTCAATGAAAGACGCTTCATCCATGCCCCAAAGCGTGAGGTTGCTGCCCAAGAATACTTCATGTTGCTCCATGAGTTATATGGAGATAATGGTATAGTAGCCATCTGCTTTTACCTCGCCACATTGTTTCGTGACATCATCACTGATACGACACGCTCTTTCCCTATATTGAATATCTACGGCAAGAAAGGCACTGGAAAGACAGAGTTTGCGCTGTCGCTCATCAATCTGTTCCAGAGAAATCCAGAAGTCAGCAATTTGGACAGCACCACCTATTATGCTATGGGTGACAAATGCGCTGAAGTCAGCAATATGCTCGTTCATTTTGATGAATACAAAAACTCGTTGAGCAAGAAGCATATAGACTTTCTTAAAGGTATCTATGACAATGCCGGACGCTCGAAAAGGTCAGCAGACGGGGAGCGAAGGGAGTCCACGAATGTAGACTGTGGCGTTGTGCTCACCGGGCAAGAGATGCCAACGGCAGATATAGCCCTGTTTTCAAGAGTTATCTTCTTGGAGTCTCAGAGAAGTGAGCGAACAAAGGAAGAAACTGACAAGTACCAGACATTCATGAAATTGCGCAATATGTGTCCGACCAATATAACAGTCAGTCTGATGCGTTATCGTGACAACTTTAACGCAGGATGGTTCAACGCATGGAAAAGAGCCTTGGGTGAGATAAAGAGCGAGGTGGATTACAGTACCATAGGAGAACGCTTCATCAATAACTGGGCAATGATGTTGGCAACCTACTATTGTCTACATTCCATAGCGGAAGAGCTTCCTTTCTCTGAGAAAGAAGTGCATGACATTTGCATTGAGGGACTGAAGTACCAACATTCATTGTGCAACAGCACGGACGAGATAGCAGTATTCTGGTCGATGTTCTCCAAGGCAAGACAACTTGGAGACATAAGGGAAGGACAGGACTACAAGGTTTGCCTGATGAAAACGTTGAAAGTGACAGCAAAAGGCAAGCAGCGCAAGGTGGTAGACTTTGAAACGGACAGATACGTCCTCTTTATAAGGGAGAAAATCTGTATTGCTAAGGCAAACATACAAGCAAGAAGAGAAGGCAAAGTTCTTATACCAGACGAGTCATTGCTCTCTTACCTTGTATCGACCCCGGATTACTACGGAAAAACTAACTCTCCGTTGAAGTTCTATATCCTTGACGAGAATGGAAAGCCGACAAGAAAAGCCAATGATTCAGGAAATGCATCACTCGTGTTTGACCAAGAACGTGCGCTTGCGTTTGACTACCAGTCCATTTGTGGAAATTACGACATCAACCTTGTCACGGTCTCTGAACCAGAAAAAGATAAGTTCAATAACGAATAGAACGATATGGCATCACAAAATAACATCTATCCTCTTTTCTTCATATTGGAAAGGGTGCGTAATGGTTACATTCTTACTGCAAAGGAAGAAACAGGAGGATTAAAAGAAGCTGAATTTCGCAAGGAGGTGGTATCAGAAGACAAAATCAACGCTCGGATAGGCCAGATGCTCCACCTTGATGCAATGGTGAAAGAGCGTCCCGTTGTATTTCATGTAGAAGCAGTCGGTGAAAGCACATACCAGATGGCGAACGAACGTTCTTCTGATGAACTGACGGAAGCAAAGCTCGCCTATGTCCACATCAACAGTAAGGATATAAAGGACGGCTCCATTCTGTCCTTACTGATTAAGGACACCGACTCGATTGAGGTCTATGGCTTTGAGGCTGAACGAGCAGCCAAAAGCAACAACATTCCACTGTTCAGAGTCAATGGAGTGCCTGTGCTAAGTTTTCCCAATACCAAGGATGGCAAGAAAGCCTTGGCGACTTGCGTTGGCAGGACACTACTCACGGAAATCAGCATCCAACAGCTTACAGACTGGTACCATTCCCACAAAGTATTGATGGAAAAGGAGAATAAGAAAGGGAAATAGGCATATAATTTTGAGCAGAAAGATACAGAATATTGTACGGCTGTAAAGTTCTCAATATAAGGAAGTGTCACGCTCAATATATTAAACGACATAATAAAACAATTTGAGAAATGAACACAAGAATTATCGCCGTAGCCAACCATAAAGGTGGTGTCGGCAAAACCACAACAGTAGCAAATCTTGGAAGTATTCTTTCCAAGAAAGGTTTCCGTGTGTTGTTGATTGACCTTGACGCACAGGCCAATCTCACAACTTCGTTGGCATCCTCTTTTGATGGAGCCACAATCTACGAAGCACTGACCGGCAAGGTGGGAACCTTACCAGTCATTGAAATCACAGACAGTTTGCACCTCGTTCCTGCATCCTTGACACTTGCCATGGTTGACGTGGAACTTTCCACAGCCATAGCAAGGGAGAGCATCCTGTCTGAAGTTCTGGAGAAAGCGCAAGTCTCAGCAAAATACGACTTCGTGTTGCTTGACTGCCCTCCCTCTTTGGGTTTGGTAACGCTCAACGCCTTTACAGCCGCTACAGACATTGTCATCCCTCTCGTTTCTGAGGTGCTACCATTCAAGGGACTGACCATGATTAACGATTTCATCAATATGGTAAGCCGAAAGCTCAACCCCCAAGCTCACATTACTGGCATCCTTATCACACGGTGGGAAGGAAGCAAGTTGTCAAAGGGCATTGAAGAAAAATTGCGTGAGGCAGTAGGTGACATCGTTTTCAATAGCAGAATACGCAAGAACATCCGTCTTGCAGAAGCCCCCTTGGAAAGTCGCAGCATTCTGGACTACGACAAGAATTGCAACGGAGCCAAGGATTATCTGTTGTTTGCAGAAGAGTTTCTAAATAGAATGACACAAGTATAGGAGGATTGACTATGGACAACAAGAGTCTGGACGCTTTGTTCACAGGACTTACGGTGACGGGCAACCCACAATCGGAGACAACGAACACGCCAAGAACGTCCGAAAAAGGAAAGAAGGGAAAGCCACTGTCGGCTAGAGCAAAGCAGAAAAAACTGGAGAAAGAAAGACAAGAAGAACGGTTCTGTACAATAGTTAGTTCTGACCTTCTGAAGAAAGTGCGCATAATTGCCACTCGTGAAGGGTTACAAATTAAAGATGTAGTGGAAGCTGCATTTGAGAAAGCCATCAGTAACTATGAGCGGAAACATGGAAAAATAGAAGACGACCCTAAGAAGAACGTTAAGGATCTTTTCTGACTTCGAACATCATTATATATATCGATACATCATAATTGATTGTGTAGGAATACTCAATTATTATGTCGTGGTGGCAGGTTGTTGTGAAACACTCTGCCACTTACGCTATTTATATCATTCTAATACAAAGGAAAAATACAATTCTTTGGTTCTATTCTATATTCTCGTTAGAACCAATCTACCATTATCCCATTGGAAACACCTGTTATTTGGAACTTTATATAAAGATAGTGGACTGTGCATGGTAATTTTGTGTTCGCAATTCACGAATTACCAACAAAAAATGAATGATTATGAGTCCATTTATAATTTTCGTTATCGTATTGACCATCGCATATGTATTGTACTATGCGACCATAATAACAATGGATCTAAACGCGAAATCCAAGAAAGAAGGAGAACATGAGGAAACCATTTCTGCAAGTGATACAAAAGAAGTGGAAGAAGAAAACGCTCCACAGACCGTCTTGGAAGATACCAAAACTGGAGGCTTCTCATTTTTAGAGTCAACCGAGGCACCGGGAAATCCAGTCGAAGAAGCTGCAGAAACAGAACCTGCACCAGCAATAGACGAAGGCATCCTGCCTGAGACTACAGAAACTCCGACAGACGAGAATAGAGACAATCATTTGGGTATGGAAGACATGTCATCACAGGAAGACAATCCTGAGAATGACGATGACAAAGAGGCTCCTATTTCAACTTCAGTGTTCCACGAAGAAGCCACATCAGAAGAAAAGCAGGAAGAACTTTTTGATGAAAGCAAGGCTTTTGACCAGGATTTGACCCAACCGCAATATGCAATCAGCTCCATCATTGACAATGAGAAAGACGCAGCCTTGATTCAGCGAATAGACGCAATAAACCAAAGGTTGGTGGATTGTAAGACTGAGGGTGGATTAAGAAACCCAATGCAACTTGCCAGTGAGATACGAGAAAACAAAGAACATAGCAATATCGACTTCCAAGATGAATACACCCAATGTTAATATCCCATACAGACTATGCACTGCACTATTGGCTGTATTATGCATTCAAGATGTTTCGGCCAGATGTGGGTCTGTTGACTATTCATGGGGAGCGGACGGACTTGCCGAAGCAACCGCATTCGTTGGCACCATGATGATATACACTGTGGAAATTCTGTATGCCGTGGCAGGTATTGTGGTGATTGTAGCCGCATTGCAAATCGGTATAAAGATGAACTACCATGAGGGAGACATCACCAAAAGCATGATGATGCTTTTCGGTGGCATCCTCTTTATGATCGGTGCTTCAATTGTCATGCCAGCATTGTTCGGCTATCAAGACATGAATTTCGTATTTTAGACTATTTAATCGCGAAAAAAATAGAGTTATCACAAATTGTAGAACTAAAAAATTAGAAAGTCAATGAAAAAGTTTTTTTCAAACGTCTTTACTCCCATTAAGGCGAAAGTGTCTCACGCAAGGAATCGTGCGAAACTCATGATGATGGGTGCAGCGATTGCCGCTCTAACTCCTATCGGTGCTTCTGCGCAGAACCTGGCCGGTACTGGCTATGATGCAGGAAATTCCGCATTGGAGGAGGTTGCATCCGAGTTGGTCAAGTACATTCCGTATGTAGTCAACTTGTGTTATGCTCTTGCAGGTATCGTTGCCATTGTCGGTGCCATCTCTGTGTACATCGCCATGAACAATGAGGAGCAGGATGTCAAGAAGAAGATCATGATGACCGTCGGTGCTTGTATCTTCTTGATTGCCGCAGCCAATGCCCTCCCGCTCTTCTTCGGTATCAGCAACTAATCCAAACGTCGTGTTATGGCAGAGATGACAGAGACAAACATGGAATACCAGATGTTTAAGGGATTGCAGCGTCCTTTGGAGTTCATGGGACTTCAGGGACGCTACATCACTTGGGCAGCCGTCACCGCCGGTGTCGGCATATTGGGCTTCATGTTGGTTTACGCTCTGGTTGGATTCCTTGTCGCATTGGCATTTGCAGCAGTTTCCATAAGTAGTGGAATTTGCCTTATAATGGTCAAGCAACGAAAAGGACTCTACTCAAAGAAAAACGACAAGGCCATTTATGTCTATGCTTACAAAGAGCGTTTGTGAAATCATTTACAGCCGATGGGAAATGTAAAGTTATAACATAGTAAACAATCAACGGGTAGGCTCGATCCACGGCGGTAAGAGTCTACCCTTACTTGTATAAACAAAAACAATGGTCATTTACGTTATCATTTTTCTGATTGCCGTATGCCTTGGCATGGCAATTTCCGTGTATTCTTTCGGTACAGGGAGCAAACGAGCCAAAATCTTCAAGGAAATCTATTTCTCCATCGAGGACATAGATGGTATCGGTGTGTTATACACCAAGACCGGTGAGTTTTCTGCCATACTTACAATGCAGAACCCAGTACAGAAATTCTGCGCTGACATAAATGAGTATAATTCATTCTCCAATCTGTTGTCATCACTGATGTCAACACTTGGTGAAGGCTATTCCATCCACAAGCAGGATGTTTTCACGAAAAAGAAGTTCCAATGTACGGACGAGGGCAACAAGGAATTCCTGTCTGAAAGCTATTTCAAGTACTTCAAGGGAAGAGAGTATACAGATTGTAGCACATATATCGTCATTACACAAGAGAACAAGAAAAGCCGTCTGTTCAGTTATGATGACAAGAAATGGAAAGATTTTCTTGTCAAAGTCGGCAAGGTGAGGGACCAGCTTCGTGACCGTGGCGTTTCTTCACGCTTCTTGTCTGCCAGTGAAGCCAAGCTCTATGTTGACCAGTATCTTTCCCAAAACTACACGAGCAAAAATGTTTCTTTGAACAACTTCAATGTCAAGGATGACCAAATCGGCATCGGAGACAGAAAGTTCAAGGTATATAGTTTGGTGGATGTGGACAGCATTGTCCTGCCGACGCTTATCCGTCCCTATACCAACATCGAGGTCAACAATATCAGTATGCCTGTGGACTTGATGTCTATGGTGGACAGCATTCCTGAAGCAAAGAGTGTTGTCTTCAACCAAGTCATCTTCCTGCCAAGCCAGAAGCAGGAGATGAGTAGGTTGGCAAAGAAGAAGAATCGCCATGCCTCCCTTCCAAACCCAAGCAATCAGATTGCCGTAGAGGACATCAAGAAGGTAGAAGAGCTGATAGCAAGAGAAAACAAGCAGCTTGTATATTGTCACTTCAACCTTGTAGTCACTGTCGATGTAAAAGCGGATCTTCAAAAATGCACCAACCATCTGGAGAACACCTTCGGGCGTATCGGCATTCAGATAAGTCAAAGAGCTTACAACCAATTGGAGCTGTTCGTCAGCACCTTCCCTGGCAACTGCTATTCGCTGAACAAGGATTATGACCGATTCCTTACCCTAAGCGATGCAGCCGGATGCTTGATGTATAAGGAAAAACTCCCTAAGAGTGAGGACACACCTTTGAAGGTCTATTATACAGACCGTCAAGGAGTGCCTGTAGCTATTGATATTTCCGGTAAGGAAGGCAAGAGGAAATTGACGGACAACAGCAATTTCTTTTGTTTGGGTCCAAGTGGAAGTGGTAAATCGTTCCACATGAACAGTGTAGTACGCCAGTTATGGGAGCAGAATACCGATGTAGTTATGGTTGATACCGGTAACTCATATGAGGGACTGTGTGAGTATGTCGGTGGCAAATACATCAGCTATACGGAAGAACATCCTATCACAATGAATCCTTTCCGCATACAACGAGAGGAGTTGAATGTGGAGAAAATGGACTTTCTGAAGAACCTTATCATGCTCATTTGGAAAGGCAACTCCGCCATACCGACAAAGATAGAGGAGTTGCTTATTGAGCAGGTTATCAAGGAGTACTACGAAGCCTATTTCGTAGGCTTTAAAGGCTACAACAAGTCCCAGATAGATGCCCTGCACAAGAAGTTCCTCATTGAGACAGCCACAGAGGGCAAGCCTACCGACACCAACAAGGAGGTGGAGGAACGTATTTGGAAGAAGATTAAGGAAATGGAAGACAGACGCAAGGCTTTGGTTGTTGATGAATTGTCTTTCAACAGCTTCTTTGAATACAGTACGGAGCGCATTCCTTATATCTGCAGCGAGAATAAGATTACAGGCATAGACTTGTCTTCATACAACTACTCTTTGTCAGAGTTCTACCGTGGCGGCACATATGAGCGAACTTTGAATGAGAACATAGATAGTAGCCTGTTCGACGAGACATTCATCGTGTTCGAGATTGACACCATCAAGGACAACAAGACTCTTTTCCCTCTTGTAACGCTTATCATTATGGATGTCTTTATCCAAAAGATGCGCATCAAAAAGAATCGCAAGGTGCTTGTCATTGAAGAAGCATGGAAAGCAGTAGCATCCCCAATGATGGCAGAATACATCAAGTATCTGTATAAAACCGCCCGAAAATTCTGGGCTATGGTGGGTGTCGTTACGCAGGAGTTGCAGGATATTATTGGCAGTCCGATTGTCAAGGAAGCCATTATCAACAATTCTGACGTTACCATTCTTCTCGACCAGGGAAAGTTCAAGGAGCGTTTTGATGACATCAAGGCTGTGCTTGGACTGACTGATGTGGAGTGCAGGAAGATATTCACAATCAACCGTCTGGAAAATACGGAGGGACGAAGCTTTTTCCGAGAAGTCTTCATCCGTCGAGGTCTGGCCAGTGATGTGTATGGTGTCGAGGAACCAAGAGAATGTTACATGACCTACACGACAGAGCGAGCTGAGAAAGAGGCATTGAAACTATATAAGGAACAACTTCAATGCAGCCATCAGGAAGCCATTGAAGCCTATTGTCGTGACTGGTCTCTTTCGGGCATAAGCAAATCCCTTGCCTTTGCGCAAAAAGTGAACAATGCAGGGCAAGTACTTAACTTGAAACAGAATAAATAGACAATAAAACCAAAGATAATGAGACACTTTGCCATCATATTAACCATCATATTCTCCTTGGCTGTGAACACAGTCCAGGCACAGTATGCCAGTGTCAATGTGGATTACAAGACAATGGAAGCCATGTCGGAAGCCTTTACAACAGAGGCCGCAATGGAGGCTCTTCACAATGAGAACCTTCAAAAGATTTACGACAGTTATAAAGCGGCTGAAATTGCCAGTGCAGGTATCTTTTCTTCCAAGTACCTTGACAGAAAGGCTCTTACCAATCTCAATCTTTGGGACGACAAGAAAGAGAACTACTATTATAACCGTATATATAACATAGTAAGCAAGAGAATTATTCCAAAGACCATCACCTGCGCACAGCTGATGGTCGAGGATCCTTCTACGGCAATCTACTGGGGCAGCTATCTTTTGAAAACCACAGAAGACGTAAAGTCCCTTTGCCAGCAATTTGAGAGTGTTGTAACAAACAGCACCCTCAGCTTCAAAGATATAGCCTTTTTGCAAATATCCGAAGAACTGAAAGCTGTGTTCAATATCACCCAATTAGGTGGAATCGATTGGAAGAATCTTTTTGAACACCTTGGGGATGACATAGAAAACAGTTTTACCAAAGAAAATTTGGAAAAAGACTTGGACAATCTTATCGGGAAAGGTGTTGGTATGGCCAATGCCGGTTTTAACAATGGAATGAACGAATTGCTGAAAGGAACCAGTTTCGGTGGAACCTTTCAGCAGAAACTTGGCAGCATATTGACCTTTGTGGATAATGCAAGCGGTTTGTATGCTGATTTCAAGAACAGTTCCACGCAGCACGTGTTGAACAGACTTGTGGGCGAAGATAAGATTAAAGACCTTTTCTGTATTGGTGACTATAATCTCACACGATGGATTGATGATTATTCCAAAGCCTCGCAAGGTCAATACTATACACAGAGAGTGTATATCTACAGACGAGACTACGGCTCGGAAACACTCTGTGATTACGTTCCGCCCAAGGATGACGATGCCATATTGTATGGAGACCATTGGTATAGAATAAGCACAAAGGATCCAAACTTTTCTCCAAGTTCCTCCCAATATGAGGCGATACTCTCAAATTCAGAAACTCATGCAGGATGTAGCAGAAAACGGGTTGCGGAATTAAATGCGCAAGACTCTCGGAACACATATAGAATAAAAAACTACATTTCCGCCTACATATTGAGCAAAAAGAAAAGTGGGCAATATGCAAAGGCATACGCTTATTCAATCAATGTAACAAAATCGTGGGACGTAAAAGAAGAAGTATACGAAGCGGTCTATGACAGCTACAGTATGAACTGGAATACATTTATGGCTCAGATGAATGCAAGGCTGACACAATATAATGCCAATGGTGACCATCAGGAAATCAACAACGCCGATGACTTGCAGGACTATATGAACACTCACCCCAACGAGTCCAACAACACCTATTATATAGGTTATGACACCCGACACTACTATACCGCCACAGATGCACGCAAGATAGCAGGTGCTTCTACAGCTACATTCAGTATAACCTGCCATGATGGAGGAACATTAGGAAAAGGCAGCACAACCTACAAATGTGACAAATGCGGCAGAAGTGTAAGTGAGCATACAAAGAGCTGTTCCATGCGTTCTACATTAAACGGTGATGGTGGAGCGGTACAGACTGGTGAGCTTGAAGCCAAGCTCACACAACTCCAACAAGAAGTTGACTACTTACAAAAGGAGTTGGATGCGCTCAACAAGGAAAACAGCGAGTTGTTACGCAAGATGTCCAATGCTGCCACAACTGAGGAATACAACACCTATCGTACCAAATACGAAAATAACAAGAAAAAGATAAATGAACTACAGTCGCAGCTTGACAACACCAATGACATCATCGTCCAGACCAAACAAGCCATAAAGGAAGCAGAAGATGGGGAGAAGGCTCAAACGGATGATTACAACAGAATACCGCAACTGATGAAAGCCATGAAAGATGCTTACGGCATCACATGGACGGACAATGGTTCTTGGACCGGCTACACGTTCATCCGTCATGGCACTGTGGGCAGCGTCAAGGGTGAGGTCACCTTCAAAGCATCCCTTTCCATTGCGAGAAAACCAAAGTATTTCTTGGGCATCAAGATACACCGTGCAATCGTACAGATCGACTGGCAATTGACGAGCAGTTGGTGTGACACTTCCGTTGTTGAGACTATGGAACTGGATTCCAATAACACTGATGAAGAAAATGCAAGACTCGTCAACCAACGCATAAGCGAACTTGCCAAAGATCATCCCAACTGCGATGTCACCATAGAATATTCCAAAACTCCAGGAATAGAAACCGATGATACGGATGGAGTCAGGCATTTGCTATGGGCAAGTGACAGACTGGAAATTGCCCGAAGCATAGAGGCACGCCTTGCAAGGATATATACCGACCTTGTTATGGTGGAAAAGTTCCTCCATTACAAGCATAGCCTCTTAGATTGGGTACAAGACCTTGTTCCCAAGCTAAATGCAGACAAAGACAGGAAGCTCACTATTGCGGAACGTTGTCGTAGACGATGGCTGCATAACAGCGGAAGTGCTTACTATGAATGGGAAGATGAAGACAATGAATATGAGTAATATCAGTAACATATAAATATAAGTAAAATGAATAATACAGGTAATACGAAACACAATGACAACCATGTGCTGAAATGGCTCATGCTTGTATTGACGTGCATATTCCAACTGTCACCCATTGGAGTAAAGGCACAGCTTGTTCCACGCGACATCCCCACAATAGAAGCATACATCAACGACCACAAGAAGCAACGCAGTCTATTGTTGGCACGATCCACGCTTGAAGAAAGCAACAAACTCCTGCATCAGGCAAGCAAGGTAACACATCGTGAATACCGAGATGTCAATTTGGAACTTGACAAATACACCAAAGCGTTTGACGTGATAGACCTTGTGTACAACACTGTCAGTACAGGCTTTAACGTTTATCGAACCTATGATACGGTATCAGACAAAATCGGGAAGTACAAGTCTTTGTTGTCGGACTTCAATGAAAAAATTGTAAAACGAAAGCGTTTTGAAACTGCCGACACCCTCTTGCTTGCCGTCAACGTCAGAGCCGTGAGGAATTTAGCTGCAGAGTGTCAGAACCTATACACCTCCGTAACAGTACTCGCTGCCTATGCCAGTGGCAAAGTCCATTGTACCACAGCGTCAATGATGCTGATGATAGAGAATATCAACAAATCGTTAGACCGTATAAAATCCATAGTTAACACGGCCTATTTCCAGACTTGGAAGTTCATAAAGGCAAGAACGAGTTATTGGAAATCAGAGCTGTATCGATCAAAGACCATAAGAGAGGTGGCCAACGATGCCTTAGGGCGGTGGATGGAAGCCGGAATGCTTGATTATTAACACAGAAATCACAACGACATGAAACCATATAAAATAGCAATGGCTATCATAATGATGGCGGTTACAGTAAATACATTTGGCCAGTCAATGACCTACAACCATGATGCTTCAAAGATGGGACAGATACAAGTTATGGAGTTAGGAGCAGGCGTTCTAACCCCGGACTTATACTACTCCATTACGCACAGTGGCTATAAAAAAGGAGCTAAGTCTGCCACATCCGTCAAAAACACTTTGCGTATGGCTGCAAATATAGCCTCTATGCCTCAGGTGGAATATGCCGACAGTATCAAGGCAGATTTGGAAAGACGGGCAAAGGTGGAAGCAACAAACATCGCAGACAGGCAAATAGACATTGCCTGGTTGACTGAAGGTGAGAGAATACAAGCAAAGTTGCGTGCTTTCAAATCAAATATCGGCAGCTTGAATGGAAAGACATGCAGCGAGGAAATAACGGCATGGGAAGACCTTGGAAAAATGTATGACTTTGCCATTAAGACCACAAAGAAAGCATATATGCCAAACAGCGAACGGCAAAAGCAGTATCTCGCCATATATGATGAGATAACAACAGCCAATGACAATCTTCTATTGAGAATACGTTATTTGGCTACAAAACGCCAAGCTGACAACATTGTGGCAGCCATGACACAATTCCATCATAGGGTTAGTGAGAATGCAACCGCATCATACAACAGGTGGCGTAACAGCGCAAACGATGCAGGAACCGTAAAACATAAAACAAAAAGATAACAGCGTATGACAAATGACAGTACAGCGGTAGACTTTGGCATCAATCTGCTTGAAGAGGAGGTTGATGATGTAATATTCCGCACAAACGAGTTTCTGACGGATGCCACTTTCACCCTGTCTCTTATACACATCTCCGAGCCCACGAGACCGTACTAGATCTCG
>ERZ1504261.315-NODE-315-length-13610-cov-7.030468_pt1 | contig 13610 bp, 10 predicted proteins | sample MGYA00572327_ERZ1504261 | MGnify/ENA primary metagenome ERZ1504261 (study PRJEB39906, sample SAMEA3182110) | gut metagenome | biome: human; feature: gut; material: Stool; isolation source: human stools | place: Canada | collected 2013-04-23 ... | reverse complement strand
CCGCCGGGCCTGCGGCCCCCACCTAGTTCCTGCACCAATAAGGCCCTCAGCAGTAACCGGTGATATGATGGTCGCTTCCGGGGGCGAGCTGCGCCAGCACCGGGCCATCCAGCCGGCGGGTGGTTTCCCCCTGATGGATGAACAGGAAGTGGCTGCAATAGAGCTGCTGTCCCACCCGGAACATATTCATGGGGTCGTAGCCGCAGATGGCAGCTTCGCAGGGAATAAAAGCGTGTGCCTGCCGGTGCGCTTCGATGAGCGCTTGCTGCTTTTGGATATGTTCGGTGAAAAGGGCAGTCAGTGCCGCCTCCTCCGGTGCATCGGCGCACAGTGTCTCAGTGGGGCAGTTCTGTTCGTACAGGGTGGCGCCGGTAAATTCATTGCGAAGCGGCAGCCCCAGCTGCTCCAGCGCTAGGCATAGCACCGTGCCGGTGTAGTAGCAGAGCCGCCGGGCATCAAAGAGAAGCGGAAGCTCATTTTCCAACTTGGCGAGGTAGCGCTCCCGCGTTTCAGTGTACCTGGTGGGATCCAGTACTCGCAGGGCGCGCAGGCACACGGTTTCCGCCGTGCCCTCTATCGTTTCGGTTTTCCACTCCTCCGCGGTAACATGGGGGAAACGCCGGGCACGCTCATTGCGCAGTGCGGCAAACCGCAGGAGCTCCTCCTTTTCGCCGGTGCGGCAGGCAGCTGCCAACGCACGGTTTTCCGCCAGCTTCAGCCGGTAAAAATCCGGCTCCACCGGCGCGTTCAAAAGGCGCAGGTCATCGGGGAAGCGGCGCTCCCCCTCATCAAACTGGAAGCAATGGAACATCTCATGCGCCATATTGGCGGCAAGGGCCACAGGCGGCTGGGGATCGAGCGCCACACTCCAAATAGCGATGCGCCGCCCCTCGTATTCGATGGAGGTATTGCCGAGGAAGCGGTCATCCCACGGGAAAAGCTGTCCCTCCAGGCAGACCTGTTCCTCATCGTACAGGGCAAAGGGGTAGCGGTGATAGCCGGGGTACAACGCGGCAAAATCCAGCCGGTCCAGCTGTTCCGCAACGGCGTGGTAGAGAGTTAAAAGTTCCATGGGCGGGTCTCCTTATCTTTGGTGGATGGGACTATTATAGCAAAACCTGCGGGGAAAGAAAAGGGCGCCGCCCCCAAGGGGGCGGCGCGGTATGGTTTGTGCAGGGGGTAAGCGGGGGCCGCAGGCCCGGCGGCGAAGCCGCCGAAGCGGGCAAAGCCCGCTTGCCCGCCCGGAGGGCGGGTGGCCTGCGGCCCCCAGCGAGGTTCCTGAAGAAATTAGGATGTTACAGCAATCCCTGCCGTTTCAGGATGGGGCGCAAACGGCTGGCCAGCAGCGCTGCCAGCAGAATCTTTACCACATCGCAGGGCAGGAACGGCACCACGCAGGCGGAAAAGCTGGCGAAAAACGGCGTGCCGGAAAGGATGGAATACCACAGGGTACCGAAGAAATAGCACACCGCGCAGCCCAGCACCATCGCTACGCACATCTGCCAAAAACGCGCGCCCCATTTTTCCACCAGCAGGCCGGTGAAGAAAGCGGCGAAGATATAGCCGACCACATAACCGCCGGTATTGCCGACGAGATTGCCCAGGCCCCCGCGGAATCCCGCCATGACCGGAACCCCCACCGCAGCCAGCAGCAGGTAGACCAGCAGGCTGAGCGCGCCGCGCCACGGGCCCAATAGCGCGCCGGCCAGGTAGACGGCGAAAAGCGCCAGGTTAATGGGGATAAGCGGCAGCGGAATGGTGATTTGGCTGCAAACGGCGACCAACGCGGTAAAAATGGCGCACATGGTCAGTGTTTTGGCGGAAAAGCGGGAAGCGGTACGGGACTGGGTTTTGGTAGACATCGGCGACCTCCGGGGGAATGATTTTTATAACAAGGTAAGGATAGCACGGCGAGAGCTAATTGTCAACTAAAATATTTATTTAGTTGACAATTAACATAACAGTTTCTCCCTCGTGCAAGGGGAGGGGGTTGATTTAGTTTTGGCGGGATTTTCCGGTTTGCGCTGGAGGCAGGATCGGGCCGCAGGCCCGGCGGCGAAGCCGCCGAAGCGGGCTTTGCCCGCTTCGGCGGCGGAGCCGCCGGGCCTGCGGCCCGCGCTCTCCCCTTCCCCAAGCCGGGCCGGAGGCTGGATCATACCACCTCCATACCGGGCACCTACTCTTATCCCAGCAGCAGGGCCCCCAGCGCCCACAGCAGGTACACATGCGCCGGGTAGAACCAGTAGAACAGCCAGCGCGGGGAATTCCCCCGCTCCCCGTTATACATGGCCAGCGGGATAGCCGCGAAGACCATCATCCACTGGTAATAGGTGAACAGCAGCGTTACCGGCGAACCGTTCAGCAGCAGGATGGGGGTAAGGTACAGCACCAGGCAGGACACCACATAGGCGGTCAGCTGCATGCTTCTTTCCCGCCGGAAGAAATACAGCAGTACCCCGATCATCAAAAATTCGATGCCGCCCTCGCAGGTATAGGGGCTGGGCAGCAATGTAGTGGTCAGCAGGCTGGCTGCTGCGGTGGGGAGCACCGCTTCCAGCAGCAGCGGCAGCACAAACGGCCCTGCCACCAGCAGGATCCCATCCCAGCGGCGCTGTTCCATCCGCTTTAGCCCCTGCAGGATCACCAGCAGCAAAAAGAAGGTAGCACAGATGCCATTGGTAGGGGTGATGCCATCCGGCCGCAGACCCCCGGCATATTGCCGCAGCAGGGCATTGGTGATCCCCATGCCCGCCGCCACCGCATAGACCCGCAGCAGGTATTTTTTATAATTTCTCGTCCGGCCAAAGCCCTCCACCACAAAGAAGAGGAAGATGGGTGCGGCCAGTCTCCCCACCCAGCGCAGCGGCTCCGGCAGGTACAGGTAGTAGGCCATATGGTCCAGCAGCATGGTGAACAGCGCCAGAACCTTGAGGGCGGACGCAGAAAGGGATGGCTTCATGGTTCCTCCTTGGCGGGATGGGATGGGGGCCCAGTCGGGGCGGGACCCGGGTGGCCCGCTGTTTTATTCAGACTTGCACAGGGGGCAGGATCCGGGCCGCAGGCCGTTTCGGCTCCGCCGAAACACGCAGGCAAAGCCTGCGTCGACCGCCTTCGGCGGCCGGGCCTGCGGCCCGCGCTCCCCTCCCCCGGCACAGATGTTACTTCTCCAGCAGCTTCTGCGCAGCGGCGTGGTCGGGGGTGGTCAGCATAGTGTAGTAGGTTTCATAGATGACCATGCCCGGCCGGGCGCCGTTCGGCTTTTTGATGTTCTTCACCAGCGTGTAGTCAATGGGCACACGGCTGCTCTCCCGCCCGCTGCTGTTGCAGGCGGCCAGCATGGCCGCTTCCTCTATGGTTTGGTCGGGCAGCTCCTCCAGCGGGGTGCCGCCGGTCAGCAAAATCACATGGCTGCCCGGCTGCTTTTGGATATGGAACCACAGATCGCTGCCATGGGCGGTTTTCAGGGTCAATTGGTCATTTTGCAGGTTATTGCGCCCGCACAGGATGGTATATCCATCGCTGGAGCGGTACCGCAGCGGGGGCAGGGTGCCGCCCCGGCGCTTTTGCAGCGGCTTTTGGCCCTTGGGGGTCAGCGTTTTCAGGTAACCCTGCTGCCGCAGCTCCTCCCGGATCTCCAAAAGCTCGCCTTCGGTGGTGGCCCGGCGCAGCGCCTCCTGCACCGACTCGATGTAGGCAATCTCCTCCTCGCATTCGGTGATGAGGCGGCGCAGCACCGCTTCGGCATTGGCGGCCTTGCGGTATTCGGTGTAGTATTTCTGCACATTGCGGCTGGGGGTCAGGCGTCCCTCCAGCGGGATGGTCACATTGACCGGCGGATCGGCGGTATAGTCCTCACAGGTCAGGGCGGTCATGCCCTTTTCCAGCCGGTACAGGTTGGCGCTCAGCAGGTCGCCGTAGAGCCGCAGCTGATCCCGGCCGGCGCTTTTTTCCAGCTCCTGCAGGCGCACCGCCCGCTTGCGCACCAGCCGCTCGTGGATGGAGGTGACCTGCCGGCGCAGTCCCTCCCCCGCCAGCTTTACCCCTTCGCTGCCGGTTTTCAGCCGGTAAAATTCCTCCAGCAGCTCGCTGCAGGTGGGGTAAGGCGTCTGCGTGATATTCGTTCCCTCATACTGCCTTTGCGGCAGAAAGGTAAAGTCCGGCTTTTCGCCGCCCAGCAGCAGCGGGGTGCCGCCCTCCGGGGCCAGTGCCGCCGCCCATTCCCCCAGTACGGCGGAAACGGTGGCCCGCTGCACCGGGGAAAGGGCGCTAACCGTCGGATCGCCGGGGGCAATGCGGTAGGAAAGCTCCCGGCAAATGAGGGGGGAAGCCCCCTCCAGCACCGCCAGCAGCGCCTTGCTGAGAGGAAGATCCGGCCCGGAAAGCAGCCGGTCGGCGGCATCCAGCGGGGTGGTGACGGTCAAATCCAGTTTATCCTGCCGGGGCGGGTAGCAGTATTCCAGCCCGGAAAGCAGCGGCCGGCTTTCGCTTGCCGCAAAATCCACCCGGTGGATGGCGTCAATGACCTTGCCGTTTTCGCCCACCAGCACCAGATTGCCCTGCCGCCCCATCAGCTCACACACCAGCCGGAATTTGGCCCGGTCGCCCAGCTCATTGGTCGCCTCAAAGTGCAGGGTGAGGACGCGGTCCAGCCCCTGCTGGGTCACAGCAGTCAGCCGCCCACCGCCCAGGTGCTTGCGCAGCAGCAGGCAGAACATCGGCGGGGTGGCCGGGTATTCAATGGGGATGGCCGAAAAGTGCAGTCGTGGGGCCGCACCGGCCAGGATCACCAGGCGGCGCACCGGCCCCCGATTGTGCAGGTGGATGACCACGCAATCCCGGTTGGGCTGGCCTATTTTATCCACCCTGGCCCCGATCATCGGTTCCAGCTCCTGTTTTATCTTGTGCAGAAATCCGCCGTCAAATGGCATAGGGATCACTTCCTTTTGGTTTGGGTATGGATGGTGCAGGGGGCTAGCTCGGGCCGCAGGCCAAACCGTCCTACGGACGGTTTTAGCGGACTTCGCCCGCTGACGGCGGCGCTGCGCGCCGCCGGGCCTGCGGCCCACGCTCCCCTGCCCCCTGCAAAAATGTGCGTGGGGGCAGAGACCGCGGACCCACGGGGCGCAGCCCGTTTCGCCAAAGCCGAAACACACGAGCAAAGCTCGTGTCGCCCGCCTGCGGCGGCGCATTACCGGGCTGGTGGAAGCCCCGCCCTGCCCCCTGCAGAATTTCAGTTTTATCGCAGCGCCAGCAGCAGCTTTGTCGCTTCCGCCAGCTCAGCGTCCCGCTCGGGGCCGGGCTTGGCTTCCACCAGCCCGGTAATGCGCCGCCGCAGGCGTCCCAGCACCTGCTCCCGGTACTCCCCGGCCAGCGGGTCATTTTCCAGGTCCAGCGCCCCAAAGTACAGCGCCGCCGGGGTCTCCTCGGTAGCGCGGCCGGTGTACTGCGCCCGCAGTACCGTATACAGCTTGCCGTTCGCCCGGCAGCAGCGCTCCTCCTGCAGGGTAAAGCGATGGGTATACAGCCACTGCCGCAGGTGTACCGGCCGGGTCATGGGCTGCAAAAGGTAGGTAATGGCCGGGTTTTCGGTATAGTCCCACCGGGAAAGGATATCGGCGATCAGCTCCCCGCCCATCCCGGCGATCACTACCACATCCACCCCCACCGGCGCGATGCCGCACAGTCCGTTGGTCAGACGGCACTCGCTCTGTGCCAGCAGTCCCCGGCGGGTCAGCTCCTGCCGGGCCTTCTCCAGCGGCATGGGGTTAATATCGGCCGCAATGCCGTAATCGCAGCGGCCGCCCTCCAGCAGAGCCGCCACCAGCAGCCCATGGTCGCAGCCGATATCTGCCACCGCCCGGCAGCGCGGCACCATAGCCGCTATGGTACCCAGTCTTGCATCAAGATGCTCCATTCTGGAACCTCCTATCTCTCTTGCCCAAAATGCTTTCTTCCCCCGGCCTTCCGGATGCGCGCAGGCACGGCTCCGCTCTCCGTCGGGCCGCCCCGCCAAAGCCGGGGCCGGCCCTCCCCCGCTCCGCCGCGCCTGCGCGCCTTCGCGGGTCTGCGGCCATACCTTTTCTCTGCGGCCGCCATACCGGGAGATCATTCTAATAGCATACCAATTTTTCGCCCGCCCGTCAATGACATCCCCCGGCCAAAAGGAAGCGGCCCCCGCAGGAGCCGCCCTTTACTTACGATTGGTTTTGCCTTTTTATCTCTGTCCCTTATCGTAGGGGATGCCCTCAGCCTTGGGGGCCCGGGAACTCTTGGAGGTAAAGGCCAGCACGACCAGCGTGATGACATACGGCAGCAGCCGGTAGAAGTTGGCGTTCAGGCCCAGCTCCGTCAGCGCGTAGATGCCGTCGCCGTTGATATCCAGCGTGGAATAGCACGCCGCGATGCACTTAAACAGACCGAACAGCAGCGCGCCGCCCGCCACATTCAGCGGCTTCCAGTTACCAAAAATCATAACCGCCAGCGCCAGGAAGCCGAAGCCCGCCACATCGCCGTTGGCCGAGCAGTTGGCGGTGGTCACCGCGTAGACAAAGCCGCCCATACCGGCCAGCGCGCCGGAAATGGTGGTGCCGGCATAGCGCATCTTCTTTACATTGATGCCCAGCGAATCCGCCGCCTGGGGGTTTTCACCACAGGCCCGCAGCCGCAGGCCAAAGCGGGTCTTATACAGAATAATGGCCAGGATGATGAATACCAGCACACATACATAGTTGCTCAGGTACACCTTATTGAGGAAGGTCTCCTGGAAGAAGTTCAGCTCCGCGGTTCTGTCAAAGCCCAGCATCGTCTTTTTTATCATGAACCAGGAGGCGGAGTCACCCTTGAGCAGCAGCAGCTGGTTCTGCTTGGCGATGAGACGCACCAGGAACAGCACCAGCGCGGGCGCCAGCATGTTCAGCGCCGTACCGCCAATGGTCTGGTCTGCCCTTAGGTTGATGGCCGCGAACGCCAATAGCAGCGAGAACACCGCGCCCAGTATCGCCGCCACCAGCATGGCCAGCAGCAGATACCCCTGCAGCGCCACCCAGTTATCGGCGGCCTTTGCCGCCTCAAACCAGCCCATTGCCTGCATCATCCGTACAAACAGCACCCCGATAAAGGCGCCAAAGATCATAATACCTTCCAATGCCAGGTTGATGATACCGCTGCGCTCCGCAAAGATGCCGGCCAGCGCCACTACCATCAACGGGATGGCATAAATCAATGTCTGTCTGATGAGAAATGACATTACGCCTCGGCCTCCTTTCCGGTTTCCGCAGTCCCGGCCGCCTCGCCCTCCGGCTCGGCGGCCCCACCGGCGTCCTCGGCGGCTGCCGCCGCCTCCTCCGCCGGCTGCGCGTCAGGCAGCAGCCCGGCGCCTTCCGGCTGCTTTTTCTTCCATGGCAGGATGGACTTGCCCTCCTTCTTCCGGCGGCTGATCCACAGCTTGATCACCAGCGAGAAAGCCGAGAGGTACACAATCACCGCGATGATCACATCGGTGATGTACTCGTTGTAGGCCGTCAGGTTGGTCAGCTGCAGACCCGCGATGGAAAGCAGCGACATGAATATGCCGGTAAAGATGACCCCGATGGGGTTATTGACCGCCAGCAGCGCCACGGCAATGCCGTCAAAGCCCTCGCTGGGCAGCGACTGGTAGGTGGTCCAGAAAAATTCGGTGTTGCCGGAAAGATAGTACAGAGCCCCCGCCGCGCCCGCCATGGCACCGGCAATGGCCATCGAGCAGACGATATTGCGCCTATCGTGGATGCCGGCATACCGGGCGGCGTGCCGGTTGGCGCCACAGGCCTTCAGCTCATAGCCGAAGGTCGTCTTTTCCAGCATGATGTAAACCAGGATCGCCATAATGATGGCGATGATGATGCCGCCATTTACTTGGCTGCCGGGGAACAGCTTATCCAGCCCCATCTTGGAGGTCGCCACGCCGTTGTAGGTCGTCTTGTAGACATACCCGGTCTTGTTGCCCTCCACCATGTTCTTCAGGTTGCTGATATCAAAGAGCCAGGTCACCAGGCTTGCCGCGATCCAGTTGGTCATGATGCAGGCGATGACCTCGTTGATATTAAGGGTCGCCTTCAGCAGGCCGGGGATGGCGCCCCACAGGGCGCCGGCCAGCACACCGCCCAGGAAGGCGATGAACCAGATGAGCCAGGCAGGAACGCTGCTGCTGGGGATGGAAAGCGCCAGGAACAGGGAAGCTGTGGTACCGGCCAGGTACTGGCCCGGCGCGCCGATATTGAACAGGCCGGTCTTAAAGGCCACCGCCACCGAAACACCGGTAAGGATGAGCGGCGTAGCCCGGAACAGCATGTTGCCGATATTGGTGGGATTGAAGCCGAAGGTCAAAGCACCGGCGGCGTCACGCCCGGTGCTCAGTACGCCAAAGAGCACCAGCCGGATGCCGTCCCACGCACCCTTCAGCGAGATCAGCGGGTTAAAGGCGCCCACGATCAGGATGACCACCGCACCGGTCAAAAGGCCGATGAGGATGGAGATGATGGAGGCCCGCAGCGAATAGGTGGGGGCCTTTTTCATCAGCGGAGATTTTACTTTATTACTCATCGCTGCCCTCCCCCTTTCGTTCCTGCGTGTTATGCTGCCGCTTGGCGCCGGCCATATACAGGCCCAGCTCCTGCACGGTGGTCTTGGCGGGGTCCAGCTCGCCCACGATCTCACCCTCGTACATCACCAGGATGCGGTCGGAAAGGCTCATCACCTCGTCCAGCTCCAGAGAAACCAGCAGCACCGCCTTACCGCGGTCCCGCTCCGCCACCAGCTGCTTGTGGATATACTCGATCGCGCCGACATCCAGACCGCGGGTGGGCTGCACCGCCACGATCAGCGCCTTATCACGGTCCAGCTCACGGGCCACGATCGCCTTCTGCTGGTTGCCGCCGCTCATGCTGCGGGCCACGGTAATGGGGCCCTGGCCGCTGCGCACATCAAATTGCTTGATCAGGCCGTCGGCGTACTCACGCACCGCGTCCGCCTTGATGAACCCATGATTCTGGAATTTGGTCTCGTAGTAGCGCTGCAGCACCATATTCTGCTCCAGCGTAAAGTCCAGCACCAGGCCATGCTTGTGCCGGTCCTCCGGGATGTGGGACATCTCCTTGCCGCGCTCTCTTATCTTCGCGTGGGTAATATCGTGCCCGCACAGCTTCACGGTGCCGCCGCTGGGCTTCTCCAGGCCGGTCAGGCCGTATACCAGCTCGGTCTGGCCGTTGCCATCAATGCCCGCGATACACAAGATCTCCCCGCTGCGCGCGGTAAAGGTCACATCGTGCACGGCGTCCTTCTTGTGCAGCTTGCTGGGCACGGAAAAGTGCTCTACCTCCAGCACCGCCTCGCCGGGCTTCGCCGGGGATTTCTGCACCTCCAGCTGGACCGGGCGGCCCACCATCATATTGCTCAGCTCCTGCTTGTTGGTCTTGGCCGTATCGATGGTGCCGACATATTTGCCCTTGCGCAGTACGGTGCAGCGGTCCGCCACCGCCATGATCTCATTGAGTTTATGACTGATAAAGAGGATGCTCTTGCCCTCCTTGGCCAGGTTGCGCATGATCTCCATCAGCTCATCGATCTCCTGCGGGGTCAATACGGCGGTCGGCTCATCAAAGATAAGGATCTCATTATCGCGGTACAGCATCTTCAGGATCTCCACCCGCTGCTGCATACCGACGGTGATATCCTCCACCTTGGCATCCATATCAATGGCCAGGCCGTATTTTTCCGAGAGCTCCTTCACCTTCTGCCGGGCTTTTTTCTTCTGCAGAAAGCCCAGCTTGGTGTCCTCCGCCCCCAGGATGATGTTATCCAGCACGGTAAAAACATCAATGAGCTTGAAGTGCTGGTGCACCATGCCGATGCCCAGTGCCGTGGCGTCATTGGGGTCATTGATCTTTACCGGCACGCCGTTTTTGCGGATCTCTCCTTTTTCCGGCTGGTACAGGCCAAAGAGCACGCTCATCAGCGTACTTTTGCCCGCACCGTTTTCGCCCAGCAGCGCGTGGATCTCCCCGCGCCGCAGCTGCAGGGTAATATCGTCATTTGCCTTAATGCCGGGGAACTCCTTGGTGATGTGAAGCATTTCAATAATGTAATCATTGTTGTGGTTTTGTTCCATGCTCCATCCCCCCTTCCTGTTTGTTTGGTCTGGTCTGTGCCTCCTTGTGCGCATTGCATATTACAACATTATAATTATATAGTCTCTCCGGGCAAATTGCAAGGCGGACCCTGCCCCCCAGCATAGAAATGCAACACGCCTTTTTGTTCAATTTACCACCTTTTTCTCCCATATCCGCCCCTCTGTTCCCCTTCTCCGCCGGGTAGGCGTACCAGCCGTCACCCTGCGGTGACTTTGCCCCGCCGTTAGGCGGCCACAAACCCGCCCCCCGCCTTGGCCCTAAAAACTCCTTTTCTCCTTTTCTTATCAGAAAAGCAACTCCATTCCAGTAACCATTCCTCCTATTCACAGAATCGCAAAACAAATCCGCCAAATTTCCGCGTTGCTTTCTTGCGAATTCCACAAAAAGGCTAAAATAAGGTTGCGCCCGTCCCGGTTGGTTGCTATAATATAGTTGCTCTCGTGCCGCCACACCGGCGGCATGGCAAAAAACAATTTTTTCTGGAGGAGAAAAAGATGAAAAAGATTCTTGCAATTGCCCTGGCTCTCGTCATGGTTCTCGCCATGGTAGCCTGCGGCGAGAAGCCCGCTCCCACCCCCGATCCTGATCCCACCCCCGATCCCACCCCCGCTGTCATCACCAACGCCGATGAGATCGCCGATGAGATGACCACCGAGGACGGCAAGTATGAGATCGGCTTCGTCACCGATGTTGGCCAGCTGAAGGATGGTTCCTTCAACCAGGGCACCTTCGATGGCGTTAAGCTGTATGCTGCCAACCACAACCTCAGCTACAAGTACTACATGCCCGCCAATGGCGATAAGGCCACCGATGACGACCGCTATGACGCCATGAAGGCTGCCTGCGACAACGGTGCCAAGGCTGTTGTTACCGCCGGCTTCCTGCAGGAGGCTGCTCTCACCAAGATCGCTGCCGAGTATCCCGATGTTGCCTTCTTCTTTGTTGATGGCGGTTCTGTCGGCGCTAATGTTGCCGGTATCGTCTTTGCTGAGGAGCAGTGCGGCTACCTGGCCGGTTACGCTGTTGTTAAGGAAGGCTTTGAAAAGCTGGGCTTCACCGGCGGCGGCGGCGGCACCAACCCCGCTTGCGTTCGCTATGGTTACGGTTTCGCTCAGGGCGCCAATGCTGCTGCCGCTGAGATGGGCAAGACCGTTGAGCTGAACTACACCTGGCAGTATGGTAACTCCTACTCCCCCTCTTCCGAGCTGCAGGCTCTCGTTAATGGCTGGTACAACAATGGCACCGAGGTCATCTTCTGCTGCGGCGGTAATATGTATCAGTCCGTTGCTCAGGCTGCTGCCGAAAACGATGCTTACATGGTAGGCGTTGATACCGACCAATCCCCCCTCTCCGAGACCATCATCACCTCCGCCATGAAGGGCCTTTCCGATGGCGTACAGTGGGGCCTGGCTTATGTGTTCGAGGGCAGCTTTGCTGACATCGCCGGCAAGTCCACCACCCTGAGCGCTAAGGAAAACGCTGTTGGCCTGCCCACCGCTACCTGGAGCCTCAAGAACTTCACCGTAGAGCAGTATCAGGCTGAGCTGGCGAAGATCGTTAACGGCGAGATCACCGTTGACAACAACTCCGAGATGTCGAACCCCGAGAAAGCCGAGCTGAGCAATGTTAAGGTCAACTTCGTTGGCTGATTCATAGCTGAAGCATAAAAAGAGAGAGCCGCAAGGCTCTCTTTTTTTACCCCTCCGCAGGCTCACTAGTCCAGTTTCATCTCGCCTTCGGCGCCGCGGAGCCTTTTTTACAAAGGCCCCGCCCACCTCTCTCCAACGGAAGTTTTTTCTTCCCCCCAAAAAAGAAAGCAGCCGGCTCCCGCCGACTGCTCATTTTTTCACTTATTACAGTATCCCGGTATCCTGCTTGGTGATCCGGTCGCAGCCCATGTAGGGGCGCAGCACCTCCGGAACGGTAATGCTGCCGTCCGGGTTCTGGTAGTTCTCCATGATGGCTGCCACGGTACGGCCTACCGCCACACCGCTGCCATTCAAGGTGTGCACCAGCTTGGCCTTGTCCTTGGGGTTCTCCTTGTAGCGGATGGAAGCCCGCCGTGCCTGGAAATCCTCAAAGTCGCTGCAGGAGGAGATCTCCACATACCGGCCATAGCTCGGCATCCACACCTCAATATCATAGGTCTTGGCGCTGGAGAAGCCCAGGTCGCCGGTGGAAAGCACCACCACACGGTAGGGCAGGCCCAGCAGCTGCAGCACGCGCTCGGCGTCGTGGGTCAGCTTTTCCAGCTCGGCATAGCTTTCCTCTGGTTTGGTAAATTTAACCAATTCCACCTTGTTAAACTCATGCTGCCGGATCAGACCGCGGGTATCACGGCCGGCGCTGCCCGCCTCGCCACGGAAGCAGGCGGAATAAGCACAGAAGCTCATCGGCAGCTTGCTGCCATCGATGATATCGCCGCGGTACATGTTGGTTACAGGCACCTCCGCCGTGGGGATCAGGTAGTAGTCCAGCCCCTCCAGCTTATACATATCCTCGGCAAACTTGGGCAGTTGCCCGGTGCCGGTCATGCTGTCCTTATTGGCAATAAAGGGCGGGAAAATCTCGGTGTAGCCGTGGGCGCTGTGGGTATCCATAAAGAACGCAATGATACTGCGCTCCAACCGGCAGCCCAGCCCCCGGTAGAAATGGAACCGCTTGCCGGTCACCTTCGCGGCGGTCTCCGGGTCCAGGATGCCCAGATCAGCACCCAGGTCCCAGTGGGCCTGCGGCTCATAGTCAAAGTGGGTCGGCTCGCCCCAGCGGCGCAGCTCCACATTTTCAGTGTCGTCCTTGCCGATCGGCACGCTCTCATGGGGGATATTGGGGATGGCATGGATGATGATATCCTGCTTTTCCTCCAGCTCGGCCAGCTTGGCGCCGTCCTCGGTGATCTTATCGGAAAGCTCCTTCATCTCCGCCAGAATGGGGGCAACATCCTTGCCCTCCTTCTTATACTGCGGTATCAGCTTAGAGACCCGGTTCTGCTCGGCCTTCATGTTATCCACCGCCGCATTAATGGCGCGCCGCTCCACATCGATCTCCAGGATCTCATCGATCTCCTTATCCATGTCCTTGTTGCGGCTCTTCATCGCAGCCTTTACCCGCTCCGGGTCCTGTCTTATTACCTTAATATCCAGCATCAGAATTTCCTTCTTTCTGTGTGTTTCTATCCGTTTATTATACCCACTTGCCTTCCACTTGGCAAGCTTTTTCGCGTCCTTCGCACACTTTTCTATAAAAAGTCGGTCCCAGCCTGGGCCAGCCCCCGCAAACCGCTTTTCCTTGCCCGCAGGCCAGCGCATATCCGCCCGGCCCATCCGTCAGCAAAGTCCGCAGCCGCACTTTTCCGGTCTCTGCAGCATCCAGGCTTACGGCCCGCAGGGCAAACCGTCCTCCGGACGGTTTCGGCGGCTCCGCCGCCTGCGGCCGCCTCCGGCG
>ERZ1504261.218-NODE-218-length-16624-cov-3.815982_pt1 | contig 16624 bp, 16 predicted proteins | sample MGYA00572327_ERZ1504261 | MGnify/ENA primary metagenome ERZ1504261 (study PRJEB39906, sample SAMEA3182110) | gut metagenome | biome: human; feature: gut; material: Stool; isolation source: human stools | place: Canada | collected 2013-04-23 ... | reverse complement strand
CAGTGGGATTGGCCAGGTGAGTCTCATTATATATCTTGTAATATAAGATGCCGCCTTCCAGAGGATATTGTCCGTCGACAGGTTCTGACGTTTCTGCTATTGCGACGTCTGTTTCTGTCTCTGTTGTCACGGACTGTACATGGTCATTCTCCCTGCTGTCCCGATTCTCTCCGTTTTCATCGGGTGCCTGTATCTCCTCCGTTGTCTGTGCCGGTATTTTCGTCTGATCTGCCTCAGTTCCATACACGCCGCAGCCAAGCAGTACACAAGCTGCCAGCATACAGAGTATGCGCATTACTTTTCGCTTCCGGCTTTCACTGAGTTCCGTTACCCCTTTTTCCACAGGTTGTTTACTCTGCAGATATTCGTCCGGCAGCGACGGATATTCCGGGGCTATGGAATCCGTCGGGAGTGTCTGGTATTCCGGTAGTATATTGTTTTCCTGTTTCTGCATTTTATTATTCCTATGATCTTTATGATCTTCTTTGATCTTCATTTTCTCTTTTATTACCGGATCCACCCATTATTTATTATGCACATCCAGCTGCGGGAAGGGGCACTCTACACCCAGCTTTCGAAAGCCCAGCAGCAGATCGTGATTCAGAATACGCATGCCGGAATAGATATTTTTCTCCGAGACTTCCACTACGAACCGGAGCAATATTCCGGAATCCTGCAATGCCTGCACTCCCACGTACACAGGAACTTTTTTCATAGTATCTTCATGTGCCTTGTAGATTGACTCAAGGAGTTTCGGCAGTTCACTTTCCAGCTTTTCAAGATCCGTTTCATAAGGGATGCTGATATCGCAGACAGCCTTGGAATAATTGTCGGAGCGGTTCAGGATATTTTTCATTTCGGAATTATTGATGATCTTCACATTGTCACCGGTATCCGTGATACAGGTGGTGCGGATGCCGATGCTCGTAACAGTTCCGCGGAAACCGTTCACCTCTACGATATCTCCCACATTATACTGATTCTCCAGCAGCATAAAAGTACCTGTCACCACATCCGCGATCAGACTCTCCGCGCTGAAACCGACGATCAGAGCCAATACTCCGACACTGGCAATGATGGTAGTCATGTTAACTCCAAGGATCGTCAGTCCTGCGCACAGGATCACCAGAAACGCAATATATTTTGTCAGACTGGATAACAGAGAGAGCACAGACCTGGCTCTGTGATTCGCCGGTTTGATCAGCCCCAGGATCCATACGATCAGACTTTTTAAGAACAATACCCCGAAGATCAAAAGCAATAATTTACAGACTGCAACTGCATTGACCGTAAATATCCTCCCCAATTCCTCTGTCTGAATCTGTCCGGTTCCCAGCGCGATTCCCATAATAAGTACTAAAAGCACTGCATACACGATTATTTTTTTCACATTTTTCTTCTTATCTTTGTCTTCCATTTTCCCTTGTTTTCCTCCTTGGCAAACTGCTTTTTGATGGTTCATTTTATCATTTTTGCGGAGCAAAACACAGTTGACAAATGTCTCATTATGGTAATATGTGACTATTTCACAAACATAGTAATGATTCCTATTATTATATTTGTTACTTTATTCCATTTTCTTTTTTCAGGAAAAGAGATATACTATATACAGAAACAAGGAACTGTTTCCATTAACCACAACGTAAAAGAAAGGATGATAGATTATGGCAAAATTATATACAATTACTTTAAACGGTGTTACAGAGGATACTTACAACAAGGCAACGGATTACATTCAGGCAAATGCCCTGCGCCTGAACTATCGCCCGGCTGCTTCCACCATTGATGCGGAATTTCCGGATGATATTGATCCCGCCAAAGCTCCGGAGCTTGCTGATGCTGTGATCCGCGAGGTGCATCAGACTCTGTAATTGTTTGATTTTTACTTTGGCAAAATAGCAAAGCAAAAGTCCGTCGATGCTTTAACGCACCGGCGGACTTTTTTATTTTGACTGCTATGCTGTCACGCGTCAAATTATAGTTCCCACCTACGGCAGTTTTACCGCAGATTAAATGCGGTATCTCCTTCATATCATCTATCCTAGCCATGTATTTGCATAGCTGTAGAGACACGGGTGTATATATAACATTTTACTTTCTTTTTCAACCAAGTCACTCCTATTTGGGTAATACTAACGGCGGATTCTGCAATAATGTTGCCATAACCGACGCATATTTTTTTGTTCCATAATCCTCAACAATACTTGTTATTCTTGCACCGGCATCTTTGGAAGATGCACCGCATAAGAATACTCTTTCATCAGCAGTTCCATAATCCAATACTATAAATCGATCATGGAATATCTCACCAGTTTTCTGCATGGAAATTTTTACATTGGGATACTCTTTGCAGAAATCAGTAAATTCTATATTATGAAGCTTATTATTTCCAACATTGTCACTAAAAAGAATAATAGATACTCCTGACTGAGAATTCTTTAGATGAACCAGTGTTCTTAATCCAATATAATTATCAACGACATATATCGAGACCTTTGCCTGTCTATAAATTGACGCATATACTTCATCAGCGCTACTAAACTTCGCATTATACATGAGCCACTTTTCATCATCATCTGAAATGAAGCTATTCATCATATCAGCAAGCTCAGATTTTGTTACAACATCCTTCAATCCCTCCACAACATCGGAGATTTGCTTTTCAATAGATATCATATCTGAATTTATCTTGCTAATTTCAATTCTGTTATTGGCAGTCTCCATACTTAGCTGAAGTAGTTCGCGCTGCCCTATCAATTCTCTGTTTTCTAATATGTAATCTTTCATTTTTTTGAATGTTCTCACGAGGTCAATACTCTGCTTAACTGCAAGGTCACCTTTAAGTATCGTCATAAGCATGTATATACCTTGTTCAGTAAAAGCATTAGGCAAATATCTTGAACCGCCCCAACTTGAGGTCAAATTTTTTGACCTCAAGTTGTTAACCTCTTCCTTGGTAAGTTTAAATGCAAAATCTGATGCGAAACGTTCACTGTTATTTTTGACCTGTTGATTAAAAGCTTTGGTTGAATAACCATATATTTTAGCCAAATCAAAATCAAGCATTACCTTATAACCTCTTACTTCATAGGTTTTGGCCTTAATTAATTCCTCTGTTACTTTGACAATTTTTATTTCTTCTTTTTTATCTTCTTCCATGTATATTCCTTTCACTGACATTGTTTCTATAGTTTGTTTTAGCGAAGTAGCAAATGGCAGCCACATTATTATAAGTACATTCAATCCTGCTTAGCTTCTAAACAGGTCGGATTCGATACGTTTAAATTCATATATCCTGCGCAAACACTCTCATATCACTTACATCTGTTATCCAGACTAATTTCTCCAAATCAATAATTTGATCTGTAAAAATAGTATCAATTGCATCCGGGACTATCATTTTTACAAGTAAATCTGTATGAATTCTTAAGTCTATAGCATCTGAATGATAACCTAAAACATCAAATTCATAATCTTCTATCCCCTTCATATTCAAGTTTTGTATGCACCACTGAATATTTTCTACCGTGTTATATTTTGAAAAATCTCTATCCACCTCAGTATGTGAGAGATTAATTATACGTTCTTCTACTCGATCTGAATAATAAGAAAAGTAAGGAAGCTTTATATTTCCCATCTCATCAATATGGATTTCGTTCCATTGCTCACCCTCATCATCTTCAAGAACACTATAAAATATTCCTTTTCCAACTACAAATACTTCCAAAGTCATGGATCCATCGGATGTTATCGATGACAAATACTGAATATCCAATCCTAATTCCCGAATTTTATCTAAATCGAAACATTCTTTATTCTTAAGATAGTTAATCATTGACTTATAGTAACTATTATCATGATGACTATTCATAAAACGCTGTAATGCTTCATCAAATTCTTTCGGGATTTCATATTTCTCCACATATTGTTGCTCGGATTTGCATCCAGTTTTTATCTTCATCATATTCAAATATTCTTTTGCCATCATGAATTTAAGTGGCTGAAAGCTTATGATACTCGCAATCTCACTTCTCAGTGTTTCAAATCCTGCCAGTTCACAAGCTCGCTTTCGTCTGTGTCCTGAAACAAGTTCGTATCTGCCGTCCTCTTTCTGCCTTACCGTTGCCGGAGTAATCACTCCTCTTTCCTTGACACTCTCCACAAGCTGCATCATATCTTCATCGTCCCTGACCTTAAACGGGTGGTCGGGGAAATCATCAATTAGCTCCAATGGAATATCTCGGATTTTTGAAAGCTGTTCTTCATCTCTCTGTGCCTGCGTGGTAAATAAATCATCGAGCTTCGTGAGAGTGAAGTCGCTCTTTCTTCCTGCCATCGGCTAACACCTCCTTTGTAAATTCAGCGTATGCCTTAGACACTGTGCTGTTTGGCTCATAAGCATAAATGCTTTTGCCTTTGGAAGAAGTTTCAGCGGCTTTTACGGCAATCGGGATTTGTGTTCGATACATTCTTATCTGATTACCAAAGTTTGCCCTGAGTGCTTCCACCGTACTCTTTGCAAGGTTTGTTCGGCTATCCACCAAAGTAAGAAGCATACCGTCTATCTTAATATCCGGATTGATATACTTCTTTACTTTTGAAATGGTCTGCACAAGCTGTGTCATACCCTTTGCAGGCAAATACTGAGCCTGAACCGGAATAATAACACTGTCTGCCGCCGATAAAGCATTGAGAGTAACCATACCAAGTGAAGGCATACAGTCTATAATTACATAATCATATCTGTTCTTCACTTGACTCAGATAATTCTTGAGTGTAGTTTCTCTGCTCATTGCGTTCACAAGGTTAAATTCCATTGCTGAAAGCTCAAGGTTTGCCGGAACAAGGTCAACACCTTCTTCGTGGTGCAGGATACCAACCATAGGGTCTGTCATCGTTTCATTGATTACATCTGTGAGTTTCGTTGCAAGCGTGATACCCAAGCCGTCTGTATCCTGCCAACCAAGACAAGTCGTTAAATCTCCCTGCGGGTCTGCGTCTATGAGCAATACTTTCTTGCCCTGCATTGCAAGCCCGACTCCGAGATTAACGGTTGTGGTGGTCTTTCCGACTCCGCCTTTCTGGTTACATACGGAAATCGTTTTACAGTTTGACACTTCTTTTTGCCCTCCTTTCTGAAAATTCATAGCCACCGCATTATGGCTATGTACTTGACCGGCTCATTTCCTAACCGGTCGGGCAATATTTGTTCTCAACACCCCTTGCCGAGCATAAAGCTCACGGGAAGTCACTAAGGAACAGGTTGCTAATCTGTATCATAGGAATTTCACCTCTGCCGGGTACTCCGCCAGCTCCGTAGAGAAGTATCATTATCATTCTGACTGTCATCGCCATATCAGGGGCAACCTGATACTCATAGCCGGAGTTCTCGCTATTCTGAAATACAGAAATCACGGCGTACCTGCTAAAGTGGCTATCATCAGAAATAAAGTCTTAGTGAATGACTTATTCAATTTTCAAGCGAAAAGGCTTCCGTTTTTGCTATCCGGAATGAACCCCTTCACTCATTTGGACAAAGGGGTATGAAATGCACACCCAAAATCTCCTCTTTTCCAAAAAATTCTTCCAAAAAATTTTTGAAATAAAAAAGCCGCCTGCTCCGGTTAGGAAACAGACGGCAAATCACGTTCTAAATGTATTCAATTTTCAATTTCTTTTTCTTTGCTTCAAGCACTTTACATAGAACATCATCTACTGCGTCGGTGTATCGTCCCTGAGCTGCTAAATTGTTCTTCAATTCAATGAGCAATTGTATCACTCGGCTTCGTTCTTCTTCATTTAAGTATAGATGATAGGTTTTCTCTCTCATTGGCTGTCCCTCCATCTTTCAAATGTATTTTTGATTATCTCCACATCTTCCTCGGTATCAGAAGAAATAAATATATGTACGTTCTGAAAAGCTTTCTTTAAATTATTGGCATAATCCAGTTCTGTGCCTTTCATCGGCAACTTAATCAGCCTTATTCCTCTTTGCTTGCACATATATGCTTTCATTATTTCTATATTCTCGTCAGCACTTTCTGACTCAATAGCCAACTTCTCTGAAGCTATGTATGTTTCAAGCGGAACTCCAAGCAATCGGTCAGAACCAAGTTCTGCTTTCAAGCCTTTCTTATTAGAATAATAGCTGACAGCCAAAGCAGGAAACAATGACAAATACTCCTGCTCACAAATTCGGCAGCCTTTATTCAATATCGTTCTTTCATTTATCTTCATACTCCACGAATGACCGTGCCTGCATTTCCACCACGCTCTCTTTGCCGAAGTTCGTGATACCTCTGTAGGTTTCAGTTTATTCTGTTCATAATCCCATTCGCTAAGAAGCTGTCTGTCTGTTGTCGCCAAATCATTATATCCGGCAAGGACTTCTCTCTCCGCACAAACGGGGCATACCGTACCTTTCACACGGGCATTGATAACTGATTTCCACTCGTTACCGCATTTTCTGCACTTCCACCAGACATTTTTCCTCGATTTTGCATTTACCTCATCAGGCTTCAATGGTAAGTTCTTCTCCGACCACTCCGAAGCAATTTCAGGGTGTGTTGTCTGCAAATCATTAAACCCTTTCAGGAATATGTACCCACTGCAATACGGGCATTTGCTCCCACCGGAACGAGTAGAAATAAGGGTGTTCCACTCTCTGCCGCAATCCTTACACTTCCACCAAGCCTTACGATTGGCAAAGACCGTAACCTGAGTTGGAAGTAACGGATAATTTCTGTCCGACCACTCGGCTGCTATATCCGGCAGAAGTGTTGCAAGGTCATTAAATCCTGCCAACACTTTATTATGAGAGCAGTACGGACAACCTGTTTTATTTATTGTCCTGCTCTTAACGGCAGCTTCCCACTCGTGACCTTTTTTACATCTCCATATCACTTTCTTATGAGAACCAATAGAAACCTCTATCGGTTTTATCTTATTCTTTTTCGACCACTGCTTTACCAATAGTGGCTCTAATGTCGCCAAATCGTTAATACCTGCAATCACTCTCGCACCGGAACATATCGGACATTTCTCTCCATTAGAACGAGCCTTAACGCTTGCCTGCCATTCATGACCGCAAGCACCTCTCCACCATACTTTTTTATTTGAACCGAAAGTAATGTCATCAGGCGTAAGCGTTAAATTCTTTTCCGACCACTCCGAAACAAGCTCCGGGTGTACTTCTGCTAAACTGTTATTCATAGCCAAACCTCAACCTCCTTGTGCTTAGAGTATATGAAGTTTTGGCTTTATCTTGTAGTTTGCGAATATCCGTATAAATAGAAAAAGCCCTTTGAGAAAGGGATTTCTCCTCTCTCAAAGGGCAAATTGGCAAACTGAAAGTTTCACATTATCTATTACAATGTAAATAATGCTTTTTCGTAGTCCTTAACATAATACTTAATATTGGTTCTACCTTTTTGTATTACAGTATGTCCCTCCTTCTCAAGCATCTCCTTTTGTGCCTCAACTCCTCCAGGATACTTTGCATTTAATTCCCCATTTGCTTTTAATGTTCTCCAATAAGGTGTTTTATCTTCTGCACGCTGATAACTCGCCCATGCAACTATTGAAACAAAAATTCCAGCTGTGATTGGCTCTGTAAAATCAGCACCGCTTTGTTTAGCAAAGTAATCTCTTATTGTACCTACAGTAAGCAATTTACCACAAGGCACAAGTCGCATTACTTTGTCATAGTCAATAGGTGGGGCAAAGTACATTTTATCTCCACCATATTTTTCAATGCTCTTTTCATCTGTTATTATTTGAACTTTAGGCATATCCTTGCTATCCATAAGCATAGCATTAAAATCTTTTTTATCTTCATTTGCCATAAGTATCACCTCCAAGCCAATCATATCTCAATAAATATACTCATGCAATGAGACGGTTTTTAAATTTCTCTCAAAAATTCCGATTTGTATTTCTGTTTGTTTTAAAAATGGGCAACTCCAATTGGAATTGCCCACTCATTGCACTAATTATGCGATTTTTTCTTGCTTGCACCGATTTCTGCATCAAATGATGTAAGTTTGATGTAAATCGCTGTTTTTTCAGTTTTTTATCAAATGAAGTATGTCCCGTCTATTTGGTAAAACGGTACATCTTTACATCATCTTAATAGAGCTTTGCACCTGCCGGAATGTGGTCATCTACCATCAGAAGATGAAGCTTTTCTTCGCCTTCTTCTTCATGAATAGCACTGAGGAGCATACCGCAAGAGTCAATGCCCATCATAGCTCTCGGTGGAAGATTTGTGATAGCGATAAGCGTCTTTCCAACCAGTTCTTCCGGCTCATAAAAGCTATGAATACCGCTTAAAATGGTTCTGTCTGTGCCTGTTCCGTCATCAAGAGTAAACTGTAACAGTTTCTTTGACTTCGGTACTGCAACACACTCTTTAACCTTTACTGCACGGAAATCTGACTTGCTGAATGTATCAAAGTCTACCATTTCCTCAAACAAAGGCTCAATCTTTACCTTAGAAAAATCAATCTTTTCAGACTCAGTTTTTACATTTTTTTCAGGTGCTTCAGAAGCTGTATTATTTACATCATTTTTCTTATTTACACCATCTAAGGACTTCATTGTCGGGAAGAGCAGAACATCACGGATCGCAGGAGAGTTGGTCAGCAGCATTACCAGACGGTCGATACCGTAACCGATACCGCCGGTAGGAGGCATACCGATCTCCAGTGCGTTCATGAAATCTTCATCGGTCGTATTGGCTTCCTCATCGCCTGCTGCCAGTGCAGCTTCCTGCGCCTTGAAACGCTCTCTCTGGTCGATAGGGTCATTTAACTCGGAATAAGCATTACACATTTCACGTCCGTAGATGAACAGCTCGAAACGCTCTACATAATCAGGCTTGTCCGGCTTTCTCTTGGTCAGAGGAGAGATCTCTACCGGATGATCCATGATGAATACGGGCTGGATCAGATGCTCTTCTACGAACTCCTCGAAGAACAGGTTCAGGATATCGCCCTTGGCATGACGCTCTTCGTAGTGTACACCTTTCTCGTCTGCCAACTTCTTCGCAGCAGCGGTATCGGGAATCTGGTCGAAGTCAACGCCTGCATATTTCTTGACAGCATCTACCATGGTCAATCTCTCAAAAGGCTTGCCCAGGTCGATGGTCTCTTCTGCATAAGGGATCACGGTAGTACCGCATACTTCCTGTGCCACATAGCGGAACATGTTCTCAGTCAGATCCATCATTCCGTAATAGTCGGTGTATGCCTGGTACAGCTCCATCAGTGTGAATTCCGGATTGTGTCTGGTGTCCAGACCTTCGTTACGGAATACACGGCCGATCTCGAAGACACGCTCCATGCCGCCGACGATCAGTCTCTTCAGGTACAGCTCCAGGGAGATACGCAGCTTCACGTCCTCATCCAGCGCATTGTAATGGGTCTCGAAAGGTCTTGCTGCCGCACCGCCGGCATTGGATACCAGCATGGGGGTCTCTACTTCCAGGAAGCCCTGTCCGTCCAGATAACGGCGGATGGCGCTGATGATCTTAGAACGCTTTACGAAAGTATCCTTAACATCCTGATTCATGATCAGGTCGGTATAACGCTGACGATAACGGATATCGGTATTGGTCAGGCCATGGAACTTCTCAGGCAGGATCTGTAAGCTCTTGGACAGCAGTGTTACCTGGGATGCATGTACGGAGATCTCGCCGGTCTTGGTCTTGAAGACTTCACCCTCGATACCTACGATATCGCCCACATCATACTTTTTGAAATCCGCATAGGACTCTTCTCCGATGCTGTCTCTTGCTACATATACCTGGATGTTGCCGGGCAGATCCTGTACATTACAGAAGGATGCCTTACCCATGACACGTTTGGACATTACACGTCCGGCGATACGGACGGTCTTGCCTTCCAGTTCTTCGAAATTATTCTTGATATCGGTGCTGTGATGGGTCACATCATATTTGGTGATCTGAAAAGGATCCTTGCCTGCCTGCTGCAGGTTAGCCAGCTTCTCGCGCTTTACCTTAAGCAGCTGGTGAATATCCTGCTCTTGTACATTTGTGTTCTGTGTATCTGCCACTTTTTTCCACTCCTTACTCTATCTTACTTACTCAACGTTACTTCTCTGGATCTCCAGAATCTTATATGCGAATACACCTGCGGGTGTCTCTACTTCTACGGTATCACCGACCTTATGGCCGATCAGTGCCTTACCTACGGGGCTCTCGTTGGAGATCTTGCCCTTTAAGCTGTTCGCCTCGGTGGAACCTACGATCTTGTAATCCAGCTCTTCGCTGTATTCAATATCCAGGATCTTGACCTGGCAGCCGATGTTGATCTTATCCAGATCTACTTCATCCTCGACTACGACTTCTGCGTTCTTCAGGATCTTCTCCAGCTCTTCGATACGGGCTTCGATGTCTCTCTGCTCATCCTTCGCTGCATCGTACTCAGCGTTCTCGGACAGGTCTCCCTGCTCTCTTGCTTCCTTGATCTTCTGGGCAACTTCCTGACGTTTTACCACTTTCAGATCATGTAACTCATCCTCATATTTTCTGAGGCCTTCGTAGGTCAAAATGTTTTTCTTTTCCTGCATGATACCGCACCTTCCTGTTTTCTATATTTTGCGCTACCGACACTCCCGGCAACATAACTGCCTAATCAACCGAGTTATTATACCCATTTTTACTGATGGTGTCAAGGTATTCCAAGGCTTTTCGCGGGTCTTTCCACTCTTTTTTCATGGAAAAATAACGGATCTGCGGACATCCGGACATGACACGGCGTTCCTTTTCCTCTGATGCCGGAAAATCCAGCCAGATGCTGCCCGCTGCCAGCCCGCCACCGTAGACTTTATCACTGTCGCTAAAATCCAGCACCACGCAGGGCGCCGTCGCCTCCAGCCGCACCCTGTCGTAATCTGCTGCTTCCGGTAGCAGACGGATCTCCGGGATCAGTCCGTATTCGTCTTCCAGTTCCCAGGTCAGTTCGTCTTCCTCCTCCCGATATTCTCTGTCCGTGAGGTACCATTTCACGCTGCGCAGTGCCGCCACATACCGCAGCAGCACGTAGGACAGAAAGGGATTCTTCCCCAGCACGATCACATCCGGCCACAGCGGATGTCCCATCACATCTTCTCCGTACCGCAGCAAATGTTCCACCCATTCCTGCTGCCGGTATTCCCGGAATTCCCTTCCGTAATAAAAAGACAGGGGTTCTCGGCACACAATGTATGTGTGGTCCGGATCCTCTGTCAGTTCCCGCAATTGTTCCCGGAGTATTTGCTCCGTCTGTTTCTGTTCCGTGCCATCCGCTCCCGTCACTGCCGCCCTGACCAGACGGTAATCCCGGAATAGATATTCCGTCCGGCAAACAGTCACAGCCTCCGTAGCTTCCTGCGTTTTTGTAGTTTTCCACAGTGCATGGAATATTTTAAAAATTTTTCCCCGGGGAGCGTTTCCCTTTTGCACAGGCTGTGACTTACATACCGCTGCCTGTACCCTCTGTTCCACGCTTTGTCTCACCGGATAGAGATACAAAATAGTGTCCATGCTACAGTGTATGCAGCCGGCCCGATTATATGCACAGTGCTGCATCCAGCCTTCCGCAGACACTGCTGTACACCGGGCTCCCGGCACTACTCTTCATCCGGGAATATATCATGCACGCCCCGGATGAGCTCGTCCATTTTCTCCATGGTGTTGATGGTCTGGCGGAAATGGGCGGAATGGGGCATTCCTACGGTATACCAGGACAGATGCTTGCGCATCTCCCGGACGCCGGTATATTCGCCCTTGTATTCCAGCTGCAATGCCGCATGGCGCAGGATCAGTTCCCGCTTCTCCCTGTTCGTGGGTCTCGCGGGGATCGTGCCGTCTGTAAGGTACGAGACCACTTCTCTAAAGATCCAGGGATTGCCCTCCGCCGCCCGGCCGATCATGACGCCGTCACAACCGGTCTGGTCCAAAATGGCTTTCGCTTTCTCGGGGCTGTCCACATCACCATTACCAATGACGGGGATCTTCACCGCATCCTTCACCTGTGCGATGATGTCCCAGTCTGCCTGTCCGCTGTAATACTGGGCTCTGGTCCGTCCATGCACCGCCACCGCTGCCACACCGCAGGCTTCCGCGATCTTAGCGATCTCCACGGCATTGACATGGTCATCGTCAAACCCCTTCCGGATCTTCACGGTCACCGGCTTGTCGATGGCTCTGACTAACGCCGTCAGGATCTGCTCCACCAGCTTCGGATCCTTCATCAGTGCGGAGCCCTCGCCGTTATTCACTACCTTTGGTACCGGGCATCCCATGTTCAGGTCCAGAATGGAAAAAGGACGCTCCTCGATGCGTTTTGCCATCTCCGCAAGGATCTGCGGATCAGAACCGAACAGCTGCAAGGAAGCAGGCACCTCGTCGGGATGGATCTCCATAAGGCTGTCAGTATTTTTATTGTTATAATAGATTGCCTTGGCACTCACCATCTCCATGCACACCAGTGCTGCTCCCATTTCTCGGCAGAGCAGACGAAATGGCAGGTCGGATACGCCTGCCATAGGTGCCAGGATGATGGGATTATCCAGGGTCACATTGCCAATCTGTAATTTCTTCATAATCTCTCCGTGGTCCGGTATCCTAATTTATTTCCCGGATACTACTTTCGGTTCTTGTCGTAGATGATCCGCAGTCCATCCAGCGTCAGAGAGCTGTCATAAATATCAATGCTGTCGGTCTCGTCTGCGATGGCACGTCCCAATCCCCCGGTGGCTACCACCTTCAGATTGGCAAGACCGCTCTCTTCCTTTACCTTGCGGATGATGTATTCCGTCTGTCCGATCTGACCATACATCAGACCGGCCTGCATACTGGTAATGGTCTCCTGTGCCAGAAGAGTCTTCGGCTTGCGGATCTCGATATTCGGCAGCTTCGCCGTCTCTTTCCATAAGGCCTCGGAACTGATGCGGATGCCGGGAGCTGTGATACCTGCGGTAAATCTTCCGTCCTCCGTGATCAGGTCATACGTGGTGGCAGTACCGAAATCCAGTACCAACACCGGTCCGCCGTATTTCACATAGGCTGCCACCGCATCGACGATACGGTCCGCACCGATACCTCTGGGGTCTTCCGTAGCTACCTTAATACCGCTTTTGACTCCGGGCCCTACGATGAGAGGCTTCGTATGCAGATAGCGGATGATAGAACTGGTCAGGGAATGCATCACATCCGGCACGACGCTGGCGATGATGGCTCCCTCGATATCCGAGATCTCAATTCCGTTATTTTTCAATAACTGCGTGATCATGATCCCGTATTCATCGGAAGTTCTGGGAGTCTTTGTCATGATCCGGAAAGTAGCTGCCAGTTTTTCCCCACAAAAGACACCCATGGTCATATTGGTATTACCTACGTCTATGACAAATATCATTCGCCGTCCTCCTCATCCAACAGTTCCGAAACATCTTCTTTTTTGATAAATACACGGTAATACAGACTTAAGGATTCGAAAAGCTCCTGTCTGCTCCGACGGATCTCAGCGATCAGCAGTCCGGATGAGACCTCATCGTAATAGATGTCATCGTCATCCGCGTTAGTCTCCATGACCACGTTGCCGTCCTCTTCAAAGGCGATGGTAAACACGCCTCCCACTTCCTCAGTGAACAGCACGCAGATGATGTGCAGTTCTTCCTTGATGGATTCGGGAATCATTTTGAATTGTTCTTCGTTAAAGTAATATTTTTTCTCATAGGCATTCGCGCCGCAGAGTACAATTTTGTTCTCGTCCATAATTTTCTATCCTGTTATTTTTATTCTAAATCTGCTTCTGGTTCATGGTGCATCACGCTCCGCTGCCTCAGATGCTACACGTAGCCGTATACCCCACGCACAGACACCTCACCGGCATAGACTTCCTCTATGCTGCCGTCCTGTCTCTCTACGAGAAGCTCGCCCTGATCGTTGATCCCACGGGCGGTACCGCGGAATTCTCCCTTGGGATCCAGCACGCAGACTTCTCTGTCCCGGTTCACCAGGAGCTTCGCATAGGAGTCTCTGAGCCCTTTCAGATCATGGGTCTGTAAGAAGATCTCATAATCCTCCTCAAAAGCTTCCATGATGTCCGCGATCAGCTGGCTGCGGGAGATCCGGAATCCGCACTGTTCCTCGATGGCTGCTGCCCGGTCCCGGATCTCCTCCGGGAATTCCTGCCTGCGCACATTGATGCCCACGCCGATGACAATGTGATGGATATAAGCCTGTTCCATGCTCATCTCCGTGAGGATACCACAGACTTTTTTTCCATCCACCACAATATCATTGGGCCACTTGATGCCTACCTTTGCCGCACCTTCTTCACTGCCGCGTCCGAGAGTCTGCCGAATACCCTTAGCCACCGCCAGTGCCATGACTAACGTTAACATCGGTGCGCAGTCCGCATTGAAATCCGGTTTGAGCATTAACGTATAGTAAATATTGCTTCCCGAAGGGCTCTCCCAGCCGCGGCCTCTGCGGCCCCGTCCGGCAGTCTGCTGATCCGCTACGACCAGCAATCCGCTCTCTGCTCCCTGTTCCGCTTCCAGCTTGGCACGGATATTGGTAGAATCAATGCTGTCGAAAAACAGTAAGGGATGTCCCACCCACTTTGTCTTCAGTCTGCTTTGGATATCGGCCTGGTTATAGACCTCCTCCGCCTGATCCACCAGGTGGTACCCCTTGTTCTGTACCGCCTCGATGACATAGCCTTCTTTCTTCAGTTGTCCGATTGCTTTCCATACGGCAGTCCGTGATACTCCGAACTGCTCACAGAGTTCCTGTCCGGAGACGTAAGTTTCCTTTTCCCGCAGGAGCTCCAATATCTTTGCTTTCATACTCATAAAGTTGCCGCCATCACTGCCTTGATTGTGTGCATACGATTTTCTGCCTCTTCAAATACCAGAGACTGTCCGGATTCAAATACTTCGTCGGTGACTTCCATCTCGGTGATGCCGAAACGCTCACCCATCTGGGCACCGATCTTGGTCTTCAGATCATGGAATGCGGGGAGACAATGCATAAAGATCGCCTGCTCACCGGCATTATCCATCACCGCTTTATTCACCTGATAAGGGGACAATTCCTTGATACGCTCGGTCCATACTTCGTCCGGCTCACCCATGGATACCCAGACATCCGTATAAATGACATCCACATCCTTGGTACCTGCCTTCACATCTTCGGTCAGGGTGATGCTGCCGCCGGTCTGTGCCGCGATTACTTCACACTCTGCCACCAGCTCTTTTGCCGGGAAATATTTTGCCGTAGTGCATGCGGTAAAGTGCATACCCATCTTCGCACAGGCTACCATCAGAGAGTTTCCCATGTTGTAACGGGCATCTCCCATATAAGTCATACGGATCCCCTTCAGGTGTCCGAAATGCTCACGGATGGTCAGAAGATCTGCCAGCATCTGGGTGGGATGGAATTCATTGGTCAGTCCGTTCCATACGGGAACCTTGGAATATTTCGCCAGTTCCTCTACGATATCCTGTCCAAAGCCACGGTATTCGATACCCTCGAACATGCCTGCCAGTACTCTGGCGGTATCGGCGATGCTTTCTTTTTTACCGATCTGGGATCCAGTGGGATCCAGATAAGTGGTACCCATTCCCAGGTCATGCGCTGCCACTTCAAAAGCACATCTGGTACGGGTACTGGTCTTCTCGAAGATCAGAGCCACATTCTTGCCTCGGAGAGTATCTACGGGGATTCCTTTTTTCTTTTTATCTTTCAGGTCTGCCGCCAGGTCCAGCAGATATTCGATCTCTTCCGGTGTAAAGTCCAGTAATTTCAAAAAATCGCGTCCCTTTAAATCCATAATACTCCTCTTTTCCGAGGCTTCGGCCTCTGTATTATTTTTAGATATATGTAATCAATATACTTCATTATCCGGCGTTTTTCAACCCCTCGCAGCATGCACTTGATGCCACGTTTCCTGATCCTTGGAGCAAAAAAGGATCCCTACCGGCATTCCGGAAGAGATCCTCTTTGATCTGTCTGATTCTATTCGGTATGACTTTTATTCTGCTTTTTTGCCGGCTGCTGCCTTGAAGGTCTCTGCTATGCTGGCAATGCCCTGCAGCTCTGCGGGAAGCAGGATGGTGGTGGCCTGACCGTCCGCTACTTTCTCGAATGCTTCCAGGCTCTTTAGCTTCAGGACTGCGGCATCTGCACCCGCTTCCTTCAGCATCTTGATACCGTCGGCATTCGCCTGCTGCACCTTGAGGATGGCTTCGGCTTCACCTTCTGCCTCGCGGATCATCTTCTCCTTCTCTGCCTCTGCACGGAGGATGGCTGCCTGTTTGTCTGCCTCTGCGCGAAGGATGGCGGATTCCTTGGCACCTTCTGCCTCCAGGATCTTAGCCTTTTTCTCACCTTCGGCACGGGTTACGGCTTCACGTCTCTCACGCTCTGCCTTCATCTGCTTCTCCATGGCGTTCTGGATCTCTGCGGGAGGGATAATGTTCTTCAGCTCTACACGGTTCACCTTGATACCCCAGGGATCGGTGGCAATATCCAGTGCCGCACGCATCTTGGTATTAATAGTCTCACGGGAGGTCAGGGTCTGATCCAGCTCCAGGTCACCGATGATGTTACGCA
>ERZ1504261.154-NODE-154-length-19472-cov-3.902045_pt1 | contig 19472 bp, 14 predicted proteins | sample MGYA00572327_ERZ1504261 | MGnify/ENA primary metagenome ERZ1504261 (study PRJEB39906, sample SAMEA3182110) | gut metagenome | biome: human; feature: gut; material: Stool; isolation source: human stools | place: Canada | collected 2013-04-23 ... | reverse complement strand
TCTATTCGTCGGCAGCGTCAGATGTGTATAAGAGACAGGTCCTTTACCTCATCCCAAAGAGCGGCATGCCGCAGGCTTTCCTCCACAGCCTCGTCCAGAATGCCGCGTTTTTTTACCCCCGCCAGCTTCAATCCGTAGGCTACATTCTCATAAATGCTCATCGGGAAAGGGTTGGACTTCTGGAAAACCATGCCCACCTCCCGGCGCAGACGAATGGTATCCAGGGAAGGAGAAGTCACGTCCACCCCATCAATGCGGATGGAGCCTCCCGTAACGCGCGCCTCCGGAATACGGTCATTCATCCGGTTGATACAGCGCAGCAGCGTGGACTTCCCGCACCCGGAAGGGCCGATGAACGCTGTCACCCTGTTCCTGGGGACTTTCATGGTGACGTTGAACAGGGATTGCTTGCTCCCATAACAAAAATCCAGGGAATCCACCTCTACGGCGGTCTGGTCGGCTGCTGCTGGATGCGGAGTCATGTTCTTCTAATGGCGCGTCCTGCGCCTCTGGACGCATGGTATCCCAAAAACAGGGCTCCCTGGCTACTCCGAGTTTGTGACGATTTCTTAACCAGGATTCTCTTCCTCACCATGGGGGCGGGAGGGTATCACTACCCCGTCTTCCGCCATGAACGGCCCCGCCGGACGGAAACGGAAGACGCAACACACCAAAAAAGACGCCATGAAATTTGTCGCCAAAATCCTGACCATCGCCGCCGCCCTCAGCTCCCTGAGCATGGGCGCCAACCAAGTGACCGTTGACAGCAGCATCAAGCCGTATGCGCCCACCAGCGGCGTTTCCGGCAACCTGAACGCCGTCGGCTCCGATACGCTGAACAACCTGATGACCCTCTGGGCGGAAGGATTCAGCAAAAAATATCCCAGCGTCAAAGTCGGCGTTGAAGGCAAAGGATCTTCCACTGCGCCGCCCGCCCTCACGGCAGGCACGGCCCAGCTCGCCCCCATGAGCCGCCAGATGAAGCGGGAGGAAATCGCCGCCTTTGAAGCCAAATACGGCTACAAGCCGACGGAAATCAAAGTGGCCCTGGACGCCGTGGCCTTCTTTGTCAACAAGAACAATCCCATCCAGGCCCTTACCCTGGCGCAGATCGACTCCATTTTTTCCTCCACTTTCAAGCGCGGCGGCTCCAACATCACCGACTGGGGCGATGCGGGAGTGCCCTCCATGAAAGGAAAAGCCATCTCCATCTACGGCAGAAACAGCGCCTCCGGCACGAACGGGTTCGTGAAGGAAATAGCCCTGAAAAAAGGGGATTATAAAAACTCCGTGAAGGAACAGCCCGGTTCCTCCGCCGTCGTGCAGGGCATCAGTTCCGACGAACAGGGAATCGGCTATTCCGGCATCGGATACGTCACCTCCGGCGTAAAAACCCTCTCCCTGGCGGAAAAAAGCGGAAAGGCGGCGGTACAGCCTTCCTACGATAACTGCATCAACGGAACATACCCGCTCTCCCGTTACCTGCTGATTTACGTCAACAAGAAACCGGGAGAACCCCTGGACACCCTGACCAGGGAATTCATCAAATTCATTGTATCCAAAGACGGCCAGGAAATCGTGACCAAGGACGGTTATTACCCGATTCCCGCCAAAGTCAGCGCAGAAGTGCTCAAGAGCATTGAATAAACACTCCCTTCCCGTGCCATAAACACATGCCGGGGCAGGACTCCGGCCCGCCCGCCGGAGTCCTGCCCTCCAACTTCTCCTCTCTGCCGTCATGAGTTCCAATGCTCCCTCCCCCGCGCCTTCCAGAAAGCCCAAACCCGTTCCGGAACGCTTTCAGGTGGCAAAAACCACGCTGTGGTTTGACCGCATCATGACCAAAACCATCATCGGCGGAGGATTCACCGTCATTGTAGCCGTTTTCGGCATTCTTTTTTTCCTGCTGTCCGTTACGATTCCCCTCTTCCAGAACGCGGACGTGGAAGAACGGCAGCACCCCGCGCCCTCCTCTCCGGTTCCGGGAACCTGGGGCCTGGACCCTTCCGGCACGCTTCCCTTTGTCTACGGCAACGGGAAAAACATCTTCTTCCTGGACAAAACTACCGGGAACCTGTCCTCCCTTCCCGTTTCCCTGCCGGACGGCGAAACCGTCTGCGCCCATTCCTATGATGCATCCCTCACCGCCTACCCCATCGCCACGGAATCCGGCAAGGTGGGCCTCATCCATGTTCATTCCGGACTCAACGTCCACGGCCCGGACAAAGCCGGGGCGGAGGCCGGCCCTCTCTACCCCCTGACGGAAAGCGGCTCCGTCCCCGGCAAAATATCCGGCATAGCCTATGCGGACGCGGGAGAACGGAAAATATTTACCGCAACCGTGGAGACGGAACAGGGCACGCGCCTCCTGCTGATGACGCTGGAAGAATCCCGCTCCCTGCTTCATGAGGGGGAACTGGCGCCTTCCGGATTCCATGACCTGACGGACCAGCTGGAAGGCCGCCCCACGGCCATGCTGCCCGGAGCCTCCGGAGACAGCCTCGTCATCGCTACGGACGCGGACAAACTTCTTTACTTCTCCTATGATGAAGACGGGGAAACATGGGTCAGACGCCAGATTATTCCGACCCCGCTGGGGAAAGGGGAAAAAATGACTTCCGTCAACTGGCTTTTCGGAGACATGTCCCTGGTCATAGGAGGCGACAGGGGAAGCCTTAAGATTTTCAGCCTTTATCCCCATTCCCGCCCGGACGGCACTTCCCTGCGCCTCTTCGGCCAGACCAGGCAATTCTCTCCCATGGACGGTCCGGTGCAGCATTACGCGGCCTCCGGCATCAACCGTTCCTTCCTGGTCTCCACTCCGCGGGAACTCAGGCTCTGCTACGGAACCACGGCCGACATCCGCTGGAACAGCGGACCTCTGGAATTCGTTCCGGCCCAACTGGCCGCCAATACGGAATTCAATGCCGCCATTGCCGTGGACCCATCAGGAAACATCCATTTCTTCTCTCTGGAAGACAAGCACCCGGAAGCCGGCGCCAAAGCCCTGGTCGGGAAAATATGGTATGAGGGATACGATTCTCCCAAATGGCTCTGGCAATCCGTGGGCGGCACGGACGATTATGAATCCAAGCTGTCCCTGATGCCCCTGGTCTTCGGCACGCTGAAAGGCACCCTGTACGCCCTTGTCTTCGCCGTCCCGGTAGCGGTCACGGCCGCCATTTACACGGCCCACTTCATGCCTCCTGCCGTCAAACGGGTGGTAAAACCCGTCATGGAAATCATGGCCTCCCTTCCTTCCGTAGTGCTGGGCTTCTTCGGCGCCCTTTACCTGGCCCCCAGAATGGAAGACAAAATCCCCGCCCTGCTCTGCATGGCCGTCCTCATTCCCGGCCTGGCGGCCCTCATCGCATGGTTCTGGACCACCCGGCCCGCAGCCTGGCGCAACAAATTCAGCCGCGGTGTGGAATACATCGTCATGACCCCCGTCATCCTGCTCTGCGCCTGGTTCTGCTGGGAATACCTGGGCTACTGGCTGGAACAGCCCCTCATCAGCCTCTGCCGCAGCGTCATGGGCCTGTGGGGCGACGGGGACTTCCAGGCCGCCAGTTTCGCAGACCTGTGGCGCAACGGCTTCGGCATGCCCTATGAACAGCGCAACTCCCTGGTGGTTGGATTCATCATGGGCTTTGCCGTCATCCCTGTCATCTTCACCATTTCCGAGGACGCCCTGAGCAACGTCCCCCTTTCCCTTATCGCCGCCTCGGAGGCTCTGGGGGCCAGCCGCTGGCAGATGGTCCGCACCGTTGTTCTTCCGGTGGCTTCCGCAGGCATTTTCTCCGCCCTGATGATAGGTCTGGGCCGAGCCGTGGGGGAAACCATGATCGTACTGATGGCCACGGGAAACACCCCCATCATGGACTGGAATATCTTCAACGGCATGCGCACCCTCTCCGCCAACATCGCCACGGAACTGCCGGAGGCGGCGCAGGACTCCACCCACTACCGGGTCCTCTTCCTGGGCGGCCTTATCCTCTTCTCCATGACATTCATTCTGAACACTCTGGCGGAAATAGTACGCCAGCGTCTCCGCAAACGCTTCAACGTCGTGTGAACCATCCATCCCTTTCCCTCCCATCCATCCACTTTCCATGAAACAGGACTTCAGCCTTCCGCCCGCCCCCAAACGCCCCCTGGGGGAAGTCAATATCTGGCTCGCCTCCATCGGGCTCTCCCTGGGCCTCATCATGATTTTCGGCCTGCTGGGCATCATCGTCTTCAACGGTCTGGAGGCCTTCTGGCCCAAAACCATCCATGAACTGACGCTCGCCCCTTCTTCAAAAGAAAAACAACCGCTTGTCCTGTACGCCGGCATCACAAAGGACCAGATGCGCCACGTCCCCGCAGACCCTGCCCATCCCGGCTCTACGGCCAGAGACGTGCGGGAATACCAGCTTTTCACCGGCAGCAAGGAATCCTATGGACAATCCTACCGCTATGTGGACGCGCACAATGTCACAGCCTCCGCCACCCCAAAAGGCCTTCTGTGCCTGGAACGCATGGAGGGCGGGAAAGCCCTGGTCAAACCACTGGAACTCAAGCTGGCCTCCGGAGAAACCATCCCCGCCGCCTCACCGGAATTCATGGAGGCTTTCCGCCGCGTGCTGGACCGGGAAACAGACCTGCGGGACAGGGTCAAAACCATTGACACCAGGGACATCGGCTCCGTCAATACCCGTCTGGCGGACGCCAGACTGGATATCAAGGCCATAGAACGTTCTTACGACATCCGGGAAGAAAACGGACGGCGTACGGCCGTCCCCAGGCAAAACCCCATTCTCACGGATATGGACGACCCGGCCGGTGAACTGGACCGGCTCCGCGCCAAAGAGGAACAGCTCAATGCCGAATACGCCCGGTACACCGCGGAAGCAGCCAAACTGAGGGCTCAACAGGGCCGAGACTCTCTTGTGTATGCCCTGGGAGACGGGGAAAAGAAAGAAATCCGCATGGATAAAATCGTTTACGGCTACCAGCCGAATGACCTGGGATTCTTCGGAAAATGCGGCATCTTCCTCCACAACCTGTACCATTTCATCACGGATGATCCACGGGAGGCCAACACGGAGGGCGGCATCTTCCCCGCCATTTTCGGCACCTTCATCATGACTTTGCTCATGAGTGTGCTGGTCACGCCCGTGGGGGTCATCGGAGCCATCTACCTGAGGGAATACGCCAGACAGGGGACTCTGGTTCAGGCCGTGCGCATCTGCGTGAACAACCTGGCGGGCGTGCCTTCCATCGTCTTCGGCGTTTTCGGCCTCGGCTTCTTCGTTTACTATCTGGGAGGGAGCATCGACGAACTTTTCTACTGGAAAAAGCTGGCTGTGGACAACACGCCCACTTTCGGGACCTCCGGCATCCTGTGGGCATCCCTCACACTGGCCCTGATGACGCTGCCCGTAGTCATCGTCTCCACGGAGGAGGCACTCTCCGCCGTCCCCCGCGGGCTGCGGGAGGCGGCCCTGGCCTGCGGGGCCTCCAAATGGCAGATGATTAAACGCATCATCCTCCCCAGCGCCCTGCCGGGCGTCATGACCGGCCTCATTCTGGCCATGGCCCGTGGCGCCGGAGAGGTAGCCCCACTCATGGTCACGGGAGTGGTCAAGCTGGCCCCCTCCCTGCCCATTGACGGGGAAGGCCCCTTCATCCACCTGGAACGCAAATTCATGCATCTGGGCTTTCATATCTACGACGTGGGCTTCCAGTCTCCGGACTCGGACGCCGCCCAGCCCATGGTTTTCGCCACCACGCTGCTCCTCATCCTGCTGGTGGTGGTCATGAACCTCACGGCCATCCTCATCCGCAACCGCCTGCGCAAAAAATACGCGGCCTCCAGCTTCTAACCCCATTCTCCTTCACCATCCCATGACTGAACCAGCCTCCGCAGACGACGAGCCTATCATTGAAGTGGAAGACTTCTCCTTCTTTTACGGGAGCAAACAGGTTCTCTTCAACATCGGCATGACCTTTGAAACCAACCGGGTAACCGCCCTCATCGGGCCCTCCGGCTGCGGAAAATCCACGCTGCTCCGCAACATCAACCGCATGAACGACCTGGTCCCGGACGTGCGCCACCAGGGGGATATCCGCATTGACGGCACCAGCCTGTATGACCCGCGCGTGGAAGTCATCTCCCTGCGCAAGCGCGTAGGCATGGTCTTCCAGAAATACAACCCTTTCCCTAAAAGCATTTACGAAAACATCGTCTTTCCCCTCCGTGTGGCCGGCCGCAACAGGCGCGCGGAACTGGACGAAACCGTGGAACGAAGCCTGAAGGGAGCCGCCCTGTGGGATGAAGTGAAAGACAAGCTGCATGAAAGCGCCTACGGCCTTTCCGGCGGCCAGCAGCAGCGGCTGTGCATCGCGCGCGCCATTGCCAACCGCCCCCAAATCCTGCTGATGGATGAACCCTGCGCCGCCCTGGACCCTATCGCCACCTTAAAAATAGAGGACCTGATGGAAGACCTGAAAAAAGAACTCACCATTGTCATCGTCACCCATAACATGCAGCAGGCCACACGCATCGCGGACCGGACCGCCTTCATGTACATGGGCCGCCTGGTGGAATACGGGGAAACGTCCCAAATCTTCACCAATCCTACGGAAAAAGAAACGGAAGCCTACATTACGGGCCGTTTCAGCTAAAAGCCCATTCCAAACCATTCTCCTCATGACATCCCCCGGCAATCACATCCTCCCCCACTACGACGCGGCCCTGAACGCTATCCGCCTCCGCGTCAATGCCATCTGCGGAAGCCTGCTGAAATACATGGACATTCTGGAACGGGTCATTTCCGGCCCGGACAGCGACGGGGCCAACAGCATCATTGCGGACAGCGACCCGCTGCAGGAAGAAACCCGGCAGGTTCTCTCCCTCTGCTCCTCCGTACTCACCCAGTTCCATCCGCTGGGACGCGACCTGAGGCTCGTCATCACCTTCTCCCGATGCGGAGACAAGCTCCAGGAATGCATGGAGGAAATAACGGGTATCGCCAAGCATGCCAAGGCCTCCATCAGGCATCAGGAATCCCTCTCCCCGGATATTGTGCTCCCTCTGCTGGAAATGGCCGTATCCGAATTCAGAGACGCCGCCAGGTGTCTGGAAACGCAGGATGTGGACGCCGCCAGGGAAATACGCCTGCGCGACAAAAAACTGGACAAAGCCCATCGCAAAGCGCTGGCCCTTCTGGTCTCCCCCGAACGGGAGGACTCCTCTTCCCTCAACGTCAACCTTCTCTTCATTATCCGTTCTCTGGAACGGATAGGAGACATTGCCAAAACCATCGCCGCCACCGTCGTCTTCCTGAAGGAAGCCACGGACATCCGCCACGGAAGAGAAAGATAAAACAATTCCTGCCTGTACGGCGATTCCCTGTTGCCCATACAAAGATCATGATGAACAGCATGATCCGAATTTCGTGCGTCAGAGGCTTCCCCCATAAGTCCTAACGGCTCATCTTCTCAACAGCTGTGTTTTTGCACACCATCCTTCAAATAATCACAACTGCCAAATTATCAGCATACAGGCAATAAACATTCCAGGGATATGCGGCAAAGGATGGAATGGGGCAAAACAAACAGTTTTCCCAGCGCCACAATTACTCTCCGGGAAAAGGAATAATTCATAACGTCAACCGGAGAGACTCAATACAACTGCATGCTCCAGGAAGGCAAGGAAACAAGGCATCTGCCCCTCGCACGCATCCTTTCACCTTCACGGCCAATAGCTTGAAAACGGAGAAAACCGGCCTTTTACTCTCAATCTCTGAAATTTTACAGCCGTCCATTCCCAGCTCTTCTACCATTTTTATTTACATAAAAACACAAATAATGAAATAATATTTCATATTCTTTGATTCATATTGACACTTCCGGAGGATAAGAGTAACTAATCCCTATTATTCCTATCGGAATACAAAAGAAATCTAAATCCATCCCTGTAAAGCACGTCACGATGAACATTTACACCTCCATATCGGAACTGGTCGGGAAAACACCTCTTCTGGAGCCAAGGAATTATGCCCAGGCACATCGTCTGAATGCCCGGCTCCTGCTCAAGCTGGATCACCTGAATCCAGCAGGAAGCATGAAAGACCGTATCGCACTCGCCATGATCAACGAGGCAGAAGCATCGGGCCAGCTCCAATCGGGTTCCGTCATCATTGAACCAACCAGCGGCAACACGGGCATTGGCCTGGCGGCTATTGCCGCTTCCCGGGGATACCGCATCATTCTTACCATGCCGGAAAGCATGAGCGTTGAACGACGAAATATTCTAAAAGCCTACGGAGCCGATATTGTCCTGACGGAAGACAGCCAGGGAATGAAAGGAGCCATTGCCAAAGCCCAGGATCTGGCGGCCACTACTCCAGGCTCCTTCATTCCCAGCCAATTCACCAACCCGACCAATCCCAGGGCCCACTATGAAACGACAGGGGTTGAAATATGGGAAGATACGGACGGAGAAGTAGATATCGTCGTAGCCGGAGTAGGCACCGGAGGAACAATAACCGGCATAGGCAGACTGCTCAAGGAACGCAAACCCGGAGGAATCACCGTCATTGCCGTGGAACCGGCAGATTCCCCCGTATTATCCGCCGGCCAGGCAGGAAGCCATCAAATTCAAGGAATAGGAGCCGGCTTTATCCCAGAAACCCTGGATACGGATATCTATGATGAAGTCATCACCGTTTCCAATGAAGATGCCTTTTCCACAGCTAAAGAACTGGGCGTCAGAGAAGGAATTCTGACCGGGATTTCCAGCGGGGCAGCCCTATGGGCAGCCGTCCAGGTTGCTAAGAGAAAAGAGAATACAGGGAAAAATATAGTAGTGATCCTTCCCGATTCAGCGGACCGGTACTACTCAACTCCCCTGTTCATCTGACATCCCGTTTTTTTCTACCAGATACGGCTATCCGCCTTCAACCGGCTCAACATTCATGAACGCTCATTCCCCAACCGCTACAGACACGTTGCAACAGGCCGTGGCGCAATACGAAGGAGACCTTGTTTTTGCCACATCATTCGGGGCAGAAGACCAGGTGCTTACCCACATGATCTCCCATCTTGGCCTGAATATTCCTCTGGCTACTCTGGACACGGGGCGTCTGTTTCCGGAAACCTATGAACTCTGGGCAAGAACGGAGGAAACATACGGCATTCGCATTATTCCTTATTTTCCGGCAGCGGAAGAAGTGGAAAGCATGATTCTGGACAAAGGCGTCAACCTGTTCCGCAATAGTGTGGAAAACCGTCACAAATGCTGCAATATCCGCAAACTGCGCCCTCTGGAAAGGCTCCTTGCCGGGAAAAAAGCGTGGATTTGCGGATTACGCTCCACCCAGTCCATCACCCGGAAAGGACTTCATATCACAGAAAACGATGAGGCGAACGGCATCATCAAAATCAGCCCGCTGGCCCACTGGTCAGAAGAGGATGTCTGGAACTATATCCGCGCTTACGGCATTCCCTACAATCCTCTTCATGATGCAGGATTCCCCAGTATCGGGTGCGCCTGCTGCACAAGAGCCGTCAAAAGGACAGAAGACGTACGCGACGGACGATGGTGGTGGGAAGAAAAAGAACACAGGGAATGCGGCCTACACCGCAGGCCAAGACATTAACAATCAAAAAAAGAACATACAAAATGAACAGCATTTGCAGACTCAGCCAGCTTAAGCAGCTGGAGGCAGAAAGCATTCACATTTTCCGGGATGCCATCAGCCAGTTTGAAAATCCCGTACTTCTTTATTCCATCGGGAAAGACTCCTCTGTACTGGTCCACTTGGCCAGAAAGGCATTCTATCCCGGCAGGCTCCCCTTCAAGCTTCTTCATATAGACTCCACATTCAAATTCCGCGAGATGATAGAATTCCGGGACAGATTCGTTCAGGAAAATGATCTGGATCTGATTGTCCACAGTAACCAGGAAGGCATTGCCGCCGGCGTTAATCCTTTTACTTACGGCAGCCGCAAATACACGGATATTATGAAAACACAGGCATTGATTCAGGCGTTGACCGCAGGAAAATATGATGCCGTGTTCGGAGGAGCCCGCCGCGACGAAGAAAAATCACGGGCCAAGGAACGAATTTTCTCTTTCCGGGATAAATTCAACCAATGGGACCCCAAAAATCAACGACCGGAATTATGGAACATTTACAACGGCCGTATCAATCCGGGAGAAAGCGTCCGTATCTTTCCTCTGTCCAACTGGACGGAACTGGATATCTGGCAATATATCCGCCTGGAAAAAATACAGGTGGTGGACCTGTATTTCGCTAAACCCCGTCCCATTGTGGAACGTGACGGCTCCCTGATTATGGCGGACGACGACCGCCTGCCTTTGGAACCGGGGGAAACACCACAGATGAGAACCGTCCGTTTCCGTACGCTGGGCTGCTACCCTCTAACCGGAGCCATAGAATCTACAGCCCGCACTGTAGAAGAGATTGTGGCGGAAATGCTGGAAACCAGGCTGAGCGAGCGTTCTTCCCGCATCATTGACCACGACGGTGATGCCTCCATGGAGCAGAAAAAACGGGAAGGATATTTTTAACCCCTATTATGAATCATTCTGACGACACCTCTTCTTTTTACCATTATGGACATCGACTCATACCTGAACGAACACGAAAATAAAAGCCTGCTACGCGTACTTACCTGCGGTTCCGTGGACGACGGGAAATCTACACTCATCGGACGCCTTCTTTATGACAGCAAACTGATTTTCGACGACCAGCTGGCAGAACTGCGCAAAGCCAGTGAAAAAAATGGAACTACGGGGGCAGGCAACATTGATTACGCCCTGTTGCTGGACGGCCTTAAAGCGGAACGGGAACAGGGAATAACCATTGATGTAGCCTACCGGTACTTCACCACCCCCCGCCGCAAATTCATCATTGCCGACTGTCCCGGCCATGAACAATACACACGGAACATGGCCACCGGAGCTTCCACGGCGGACGCGGCCATCATCCTGATTGATGCCCGCCACGGAGTACTCACACAAACGAAGCGGCATGCGTTCATCGCCTCTCTTCTGAAAATACGGCACCTCATCGTAGCCGTCAACAAGATGGATCTTCTGAATTACTCTGAAGAAAAATTCCGGAAGATTGAAGAAGAATTCGGAAGCTTCACGCAACAGCTGAATATCCCGGACGTTCGTTTCGTTCCCATTTCCGCCATTGAAGGGGAAAATGTGACGCAGACAACAGGGAAAATGCCCTGGTACCAGGAAGATCATCTGCTTTCCATCCTGGAAACGCTGGATTCCAGCGACAGCAGGAATCTCCGGGATTTCCGCTTTCCGGTACAGACAGTCATACGCCCCAATCTCGATTTCCGGGGGTTCGCCGGTTCCATTACCTCCGGAGCCATCCGCAGGGGTGACCCTGTCGTAACGCTGCCTTCGTTTCAAAACAGCCGGATCAAGAGGATCGTTACTCCGGACGGAGATCTGGAAGAAGCATTCTCTCCCCAGGCCGTCGTATTGGAACTTGAGGATGAAATAGATATCAGCAGCGGTGACATGATCGTCAAAAAAGGGAATCTCCCCCATATCGAAGATCGGCTGGAGGCCCGTGTCATCTGGATGTCTGAAAAACCCCTTCTTCCCGGAAGCAAATACATGATTCGCCATGCGGGCAGAAATATCCAGGGGCGGATAGCAGAACTCCAGTACGACATAGACGTCAATACACTGGAAAGCCGCCATGCGACACAGCTTCCTCTGAACCATGTCGGCCGTATCGTCCTGGAAACAAGTTCCCCCTTGTTCTATGATTATTACCGGGATAACCGCTCCGGAGGAGCTTTCATCCTGATTGACCCGCTGAATAACGTCACGGCGGGAGCCGGTATGCTTCGCCCTCCTCACAGAGATAAGGCTCCCGAAAAAGAACAGGAGCAACTTCCGACATTCGTTTCAAGCGATGAACGCGCAGAAACCTTCGGGCATGGCGGAAAACAAATTTACATAGCGGGAGAAGACAGCGAACTGGCGCGCAGCTTCGCCAAGCAGCTGGAAAGGGAACTCCACCGGCTCAAGGCCCATACCTACGGTCTGGATTTCAAGGCGGAAGGCGTATGGGGAAGATCCGCTAAAGAAATCGTCAATGCCTCAGGCCTGCTGGCCGAAGCGGGGCTGATGAGCATTGCAGTATTGCCGAGACTTCCCGTCCTGCCCAGAAACACCAAGGGAGCCTACTGCATCTGGCTGGGGAACGTCGTCTCCGCTCCAGAAACGGCAGACCGCATCCTCCCCCCCGCAAAGGCAAATGAAAATACCGCGTTTCTTCTGGCGCGCACTCTCTATGTGGAATATTGATTTTATCCCATTTTAATACCCGTTCCATCATTTTATGAAAACTCAGCCTCTTGCATTAAATGCTCTTCTCTGCGTTGGCGCTCTCTTGGCTCCAGCCTTTCTGGCATCCTGTCGGGAAGCCCCCGAACGACAGGCTCAAATACGCTTTGGCCTTTTTCCCAACGTAACCCATGTCCAGGGGCTGGTTGCCAGGCATTTCAGCCGCACGGGGGAGGGATGGTTTGAAAAACGCATCTTTGAACGGACGGGGAAAAATATCTCCATTCTATGGTATGCTTACAATGCCGGCCCTGGCGCTATGGAAGCCATGTTCGCCAATTCCCTGGATTTTACCTACGTTGGGCCGGGCCCTGCCATTAATGCGTATTCCAAATCCAACGGAACTCTCCTGCAAATCGTAGCGGGAGCCGTACAGGGAGGGTCCGGACTGGTCGTTCCCACCCATTCCGGAGCATGCACGCAAAAAGACTTTCAAGGGAAAATCATCGCTACCCCCCAATTGGGCAATACTCAGGATATAGCCTGCCGGACATGGTTGGCCCTGGGAGGCGTAACAGTCACTCAAACCGGAGGAGACGCAAGCATACTTCCTACCCCCAACCCAGAACAGATACCCCTCTTGCGTCAAGGCAAACTGGACGGCTCCTGGACTGTAGAACCATGGATTAGCCGCCTGGAAAAAGAAGCCGGAGGCAAGCTCCTGTTTCTTGAAAAGGATGCCGTAACCACTGTTCTGACAGCTCAAAAGGATTTCCTGGAAAAACAGCCGGACGTGGCGCAGGCCATGATTGAAGCTCACAGAGAACTCACTCTCTGGATCATCGGACATCCCCAGGAAGCTCAAAAAATCGTCGTAGAAGAATTGAGGGAACTCACCCGTTCCAACATTGATCCCGCTTTAATTATCCATGCGTGGCCCAGGTTAGTTCTCACGAATGAAATATCCGAAGAAAAGCTCCACGAATTAGCCAAGGATACGGTACGGACCGGATTTTACAAGAAACTCCCCCACGTCGAAGGCATCATCCGGAATGATAAAAATAATCCCGCCCATGAGTAGATTATCCATACGAAACGTTTCCAAAAGTTATTTTTCCAGAAAAAAATCGCTTCTGGCTCTTTCTTCCGCCAATCTGGACATAGGGGAAGGAGAATTCATCTGCCTGGTAGGTCCAAGCGGTTGCGGCAAAACAACTCTGCTGAATATGATCGCCGGTCTGATCAAATCGGATACGGGAAGCATCTCCTATGATGGGGAAATAATCTCAGGACCGGGACTGGACAGGACAGTCGTTTTTCAGGATTTCGCCCTGTTCCCCTGGTTAAACGTGCTGCACAACGTAGAATTCGGTCTCCGATTTACCGGAATTCCCCGCGCAAAACGCCTCCAAATAGCTTTGGAAAACCTGAAATCAGTAGGCTTGGACAACTTTGCACATGCTCGTATCCATGAACTCTCCGGAGGGATGAAACAGCGCGTGGCCATAGCCCGGGCCCTTGCATTGCGTCCCAGGGTTCTCCTGATGGATGAGCCCTTCGCCGCATTGGATGCCATGACCAGGGAACAGCTTTATGCGGACCTCCAGGCCATTTGCGCCGGGCATGGAATTACCGTCGTCTTTGTCACCCATAATGTACGGGAAGCCGTATGCCTGGGAGACAGAGTCATTTTATTTTCATCCCACCCTGGACGTATTTGCGGAGAATTCTGCATTCGTTTGCCGCGCCCGCGCCAAATCAATGATCCGGGAGTGGCCCGGCTAGCTTCAAACATCACACGGGCATTAAAATCGATTTCCAGGCCCGCAGAAGAAAAACAAGACGCACAAACATCATGCACCCTTCCATAAAAAATATTCTCCAATCCTCAGTATTCATCTTGCTGGCCTTGGCTATATGGGAATACGGTTCTCTATCCGGCTGGTGGAGGCCTTTCCTATTCCCGGCGCCTTCCGCCATAAGCGGCTATCTTGAAGAAGCAATCAGGGACAACTCTCTCTGGGCCGCTACGGTCGTTACTATCCGGAGACTGCTCCTGGGGTACCTGGCCGGAATCTCCATCGGAATTCCAGCAGGACTTTTATCTGCCCGCTTCCAGCTAATGAGAAACACCATCGGAGTTCTGGCATTGGGATTTCAAGGGCTTCCCAGCGTTTGCTGGGTTCCTCTGGCTATCCTGTGGTTCGGCCAGGAAGAAGCGGCCATCCTGTTCGTCGTTGTCATGGGCACCGTCTGGTCGGTCATACTGGCCACAGAAAATGGACTTGCCAACGTCCCTCCGATTTATGCCCGCGCAGCACGGACAATGGGAGCCGGCTCTGCCTACACGCTGCTCTTTGTCACGCTTCCGGCTTCTGCTCCATTCATCGTCAGCGGTATGAAGCAGGGCTGGGCCTTTTCCTGGCGCTCCCTGATGTCCGCAGAAATTTTTATTCCCATCCTGACAGGACTGGGATTGGGACAGCTCCTGCACTTCGGAAGAGAACTCAATTCCATGGAGCAGGTCATGGGCATCATGTTCGTTATTATTCTCATAGGCCTGCTCTCAGACAAACTCATCTTCTCCCCCCTGGAACAAGCCATCTACAGACGCTGGGGGACTAATTTAGCTTAACCAACAGAAAATATCATGACTAAAGAAGGATACACATCCAACGAACGAATCAAGGAGGAAAGCGATTTCCTCAGAGGAAACATCTCTGACCTCCTCCATGACGGCAGCATTACCCATTTCCCGTCCGAAGAAGAATTTCTTTTGAAATTTCACGGGATTACCCAGCAGGATAACCGGGATGAACGGCTTATCCGGAAGAAAAACGGACAGGAAAGAAACTGGTTATTCATGTTGAGGCTGCGCCTCCCCGGGGGCCGCATGACGCCCAGCCAATGGCTGGCCGCGGAAACGCTAAGCGACCAATTCGGCAACGGCACCCTTAAACTTACGACACGCCAGGCCATTCAAATCCACGGAGTCGTCAAACAGGACTTGAAACAGACCATGAAAGATATCCACCACGCGGCCATCACCACGATTGCCGCCAGTGGGGACGCCACGCGCAATGTCATGGTTTCTCTGCACCCGGAAGATTCCGGCATCCATGAAACTGTCTTCAATCAAGCCCGGGAACTCTCCCGAAAACTGGAACCGCAGACGCACGCCTATCATGAAATATGGCTGGATGCCAAACGAATCTACTCGGGCGCGGAAGAAGAGCCTTTGTACGGTCCCGGCTATTTGCCGCGCAAATTTAAAATCGCTTTTACGCTTCCCCCGGAAAATGATGTGGATGTGTACGCCCAGGACCTGAGCTTCGTGGCTATTGAAAAAGAAGGGAAACTCCTGGGATATGACATCCTGGCCGGCGGAGGAATGGGCTATGCTTACGGCAATCCCGGTTCTTTCCCCCGCCTTGCGGATATTATCGGATTCTGTTTCCCGGAACAGGTGGAGGAAGTAGCCCGGCAGGTGCTTTTGATCCATAAAGAATTCAGCACCCGCTGCAACAGAAAAACATCCCGGCTCAGGTACACCATTGCCGGCAAAGGGCTGGACTGGTTCACTAACGAACTTGCAACACGCCTTCCATTTCCGCTTCAAGCGGCCAGACCTTTTTCATTATCTACGAACGGAGACGCCGCAGATGTTCCTGGCCGCCAGACCATTGAAATTGAAGGAGGCCGCATCCAGAATTCAAACAGGCAACAGCTCAAAACCGCTTTTCATGAAATAGCTTCCATTCATCAAGGAGATTTTTTCATCACAGGTAATCAGAATCTGGTCATTGACGGCATCACACCGGATACTGCCGAGCAAATCAAATCCATCATTGGGAAGTACAATCTTCTCCCCAACGATTCGGGGCTCAGGCGCAATTCCTCCGCCTGTACCAGCCTGCCATTTTGCCCGCAGGCCCTTACAGACTCCGAAAGGCTGCTTCCAAAACTGGTGGATGAACTGGAACCGCAGTTAAAAGAACTGGGGCTATGGGACGAAGACATTTCCATCCGCATGACCGGGTGTCCCAACGGATGCTCCAGACCATATCTGGCAGAACTGGCTTTCGTCGGCAGAGGTCCGGGCAAGTACAATATCTGGATGGGCGGTTCCAGAAGAGGAGACAGGCTGGGCTTCATCTATCAGGAATCTGTACCCGTAAAGGAAATCGCAGACGTGCTCCGACCAGTATTTGCACGTTTTGCGGCGGAACGCAACCAGGGGGAAGGATTCGGTGACTGGAGCATCCGCGCATTACATCCGCAATCTTTATAAAAGCATAAACACCCGGAGCCGTTTTTGCCGCGGACGGCTCCGGGGCAAATCCTGCTATCTTTGAAAATCAAAAAAGATACGCCAAAAATAAAATTATAAAGCCTCTTCTCCCCCCAGGAAAAACATCCCTCCGTCGCCGCCAGGAACTCTCATTCCATCCTGCTAACGCTGAAACAATACACGGCGGGGTTAATCAGGGCCAGGGGAAGATAAAACACGGCAAAGGAAAGGGAGCCGCCATACAAAACCAGGCACAGGATGGACATGACAAACAGCACGCTGATTTTCAAACTCCGCTCCCAGTCCAGACGGTGCACCAGCCAGACCAGGACGGCGCACACAAAACCGATCACCGCGCACAACACGCCGCCCAGGGCCAGAAACTGCACGTAGCTGGAACAGAACTGCTCCAGCCACCGCACATTATCCGGACTCGGCGGATTACCTTCCCAGGCAAAAACGCCCGGCGGCAACAACACCCACAACAGCACGGAAAGAAATACCAGACGGTCCGTATTAAGGCGATAGATCATGCGCTTTCATGATACCATTTCCGTGCATAGGATAACAAGGGAAATCGCCCGCGCGCCGCGGTTCATGGAACGGCAGAATTTACAATGGGGCAAAGGCAGGTTCTCCGGCTCCATTGACGGCTATTCCGTCTATTTCCACCAGCCAGCCGGGGCGGCAGACAGGGGCTTTCAGCATCACATGCGGCACTGCGGCCAACGGAGAGTCCATCAGTCGGTTCCGAACCGTTTCCCGGTCCGCCCAGTCGCGCAGGTACACTACGGCCTGCTTCAGGTCGGACAGGCAGCCCCCGCTCCTTTCCATCAGGACGCTCATGTTTTCCAGGGTGCGGGCCGTCTGGCCCACCACGTCCCCCGGATGGACAATGTTTCCCTCCGCGTCAATACTGGCGGTGCCGGAAAGGAAATAATGGGAGCGGTCTCCGTACACGATGCGGACGCCGCGCTCAAAGGCCACCCGGTACACATGCGTGGGGGACAGGTAGTCCGGCGCTTCCATGTACCGGACCTGCCCGGGCTCCAGCCCCACGATGCCCAGACTGTCCATATGCAGCAGGCGGCCCGGCAGCTCCGTACAGCCTTCAATGCCGGTACTGGCGATGAAATGGCTCTCCGGAGTCAGTCCGTAACGGTCAAAGCATCCGTTGCGGCCTTCCACCAATCCCCGGTAGTTGTTATCAATATCCCGGCAATAAATCCAGGTGCGGTGAACCAAATCCGGCACGGCTCCCCCCTGTAAGGCGGCAATCCGGTCCAGCCAGCGGAATTCCTCTCGCATCTGGCCGCAGCTGTCCGGGGCGGAGAATTCCCCCTTGCCCGCCAGAAACAGCCGGTAATGCGCGCGGAGGGCTTCCACGACCGTTCCGCCCTGCTCCGCCCTACGCCTTTTTCCCAGCATTCCGCCGATGTGCCAGGCTTCCAGAGCCACGCGGGCCCCGTTCGCAGGGGGCTGTCCAACTATGGAAACATAAGAATTCCGTTCTCCTGTTATCCGCCGCAGCGGAGCCGACTGGCGCACCGGGTCGCTGACATGGAAACGCAGCAGGAATTCATCTTCTTCCCCTCCCCCCAGATTGCGGTACCTGGCCATCAGGGAACGCAGTTCTTCCTCAAAACTCGCGCCCGGCTCCGCCGTCATGCAGAAGAAGCATTCTTCCGCTCCGTTTGTTCCGGACCATTCCAGTCGTTCAGGTACATTCGCCGTCATGATGCCCTCCCGCCCCTTTACAGGGACTGCACATAATTGATCAAATCCTCCAGTTCACGGTTATTCAGGGAACTCGTCTTCCCGCGGAGATCCCCCGGATTGCATGTCGTGATGGCTTCCCGTATCGTCTTCGCACGGCCATCGTGCAGGTAAGGGGCGGTCCGCCACACTTCCACCAGGGAAGGCACCAGAACGCTTTTACCTTCATCCAGCCCCGTGGCCGTCCCCGTGGCCACCAGTTCCTTGTTAGTGAAGTAAGGATGGGGGTGGCACCGCACGCACCCGGCTGTTTTAAACACTTCCCTGCCCCTCCGGGCAGATTCGGACAAGGCGCCCCGTTCCACGCCGGGAGCATGGCACTGAGCGCACCCCTCCCCCCCTGTCTGCTGTTTGGAAGGGGTATGCGCCACCAGGAACGGGCTGGGAACTTCCTTCATGTTTTTCAGGTACGCATTCACGCATTCCGCCAATTCACCGGAAGGTTCCAGAAACTGGATGTGCACAAAACCCGCCGTTACGGCCACTTCCGCAGAGGCGCGGACGCCCAGCGTCATCACCGGGCTCGTCCGGTGGGAAAGGAACATGGTGCGCGTATTTTTCGGGTTGCCCATGCCGTCATTCAGCAGATCCCAGTTCAGGCCGTCCACCCGGCCGTCCGGGTGGCAGGTGGCGCAGCTCTGCCACCCCTGGAAGCAATGGGAAGCGTCATTAAAATACCGTTCCCCCAGTTTTTCCCGGGAAGGCCGGAATGGGGCATTCAGGGGAATTGCCCTGGATTTGCGGGCATCCTTCAGGGAGATTTCCGCCAGAGAATCAGAAAAATAGCCGGCCACATAAACGTTTTTCCCATCGGAGGCCACGGAGCGCGGGCCGTTTAAGGGCAGAGCGATCCGGGTGCGGAGACCGTGCAGGAAACCAAGCCTTTCGGAAACCGGCTCATTGCTCCGGTCTTCCCGCTTCATGCGCTCCAGCAGGGCCGGGAAATCAATTACGGAGAGTTCATGCGTCCCCGCATGCGTCACGAACAGTTTTCCGCCATCTTCGGAAAAAGAAACGCCCCACGGATTGGCCGCCCCCGCATCCGGATCATCCAGCAGAACGGGATGAGGC
>ERZ1504261.136-NODE-136-length-20630-cov-5.265565_pt1 | contig 20630 bp, 15 predicted proteins | sample MGYA00572327_ERZ1504261 | MGnify/ENA primary metagenome ERZ1504261 (study PRJEB39906, sample SAMEA3182110) | gut metagenome | biome: human; feature: gut; material: Stool; isolation source: human stools | place: Canada | collected 2013-04-23 ... | reverse complement strand
CCTCTCTATTCGTCGGCAGCGTCAGATGTGTATAAGAGACAGCCGCGAGACCTACGCCACGGCGATGAAGTTCTTCATCATCTTCACGCTGCTTGCGTTCCTCGTCGTTATCGCCTACATCGACATACTGCGCTTCATCATCCCGAACGAGAGCTACTGGCCCGGACTGCGCGTCGTGCCAATCGTGATGGCTGCCGAGATAATGATGGGTGTCTACTTCAACCTCTCGTTCTGGTACAAGCTCATCGACAAGACCATATACGGTGCATGGTTCTCAGCTGCCGGCTGCTTGGTGCTGGTGATGGTGAACGTACTCTTCGTGCCCAAGTACAGCTATATGGCGTGTGCATGGGGCGGCGTGGCAGGTTACGGCACGGCGATGGTGCTGTCGTATCTCGTCGGTCAGCGCAAGTATCCCATCAACTATCCTTTGAAGTCGATAGGCGTGTACGTGGCTATCACGGCGCTCTTCTACTTCCTCATGAATCTTGCCAACGACAACCTGCCCGAGTGGGCTGCGCTCGCTGTGAACACCGTGCTCGTTCTGGCGTTCATCGGCCACATTGTCTACCACGACCTACCGCTGAAGAGTCTGCCCGTAGTGGGCAAGTATTTCCGTTAGTAGGCTGCGTCGGTCTGAAAAGGTCGGCGCAAAGACCGCAGTCTTTCGCTTTAAGATAACATTATATAAACACCAACTTTAAATATTATGAAGAAAAAGAATCTGTTCCTCGCTGCAGCCCTTGCGCTCTCATCGGCTGCCGCTCATGCCGACGAAGGCATGTGGACGCTCTACAACCTGCCGCAGGCGGTGTACGAGCAGATGAAGAGCTATGGCTTTACCCCTTCTTACGACCAGCTCTACAAGAGCGAGGACGCAATCAAGAACGCTGTTGTCAACTTCTCTGGCTACTGCTCAGGTGTCGTAGTGTCGCCCGACGGACTCGTCTTCACCAACCACCACTGTGGCTTTGAGGCTATCCGCTCGCACTCTACCGTGGAGCACGACTACATGCTCAACGGTTTCTATGCGAAGACATTCGAGGAGGAACTGCCGAACAAGGATATGTTCGTGAGCTTCATGGTCGACCAGAAGGACATCACAGAGATGCTCGCCCAGCGCGGCTTCAACGAGATGAACAACGAGCAGCGCGAGAAGTTGCTCAACGAGGTGGAGAACCAGATGATTAAGGAGCTGCACGAGCAGGACCCGTCGCTCGACCTTGAGATTAAGCCGTTCTACGAGGGCAACAAGTATTACGCTACGACATACCGCACCTTCCGCGACCTGCGCCTCGTGTTCACCATACCGAAGTCGATGGGCAAGTTCGGCGGCGAGACTGACAACTGGATGTGGCCGCGCCAGACCTGCGACTACTCGGTGTTCCGCATCTATGCCGACCCTAACACCAACGGACCGGCTAAGTACTCGAAGAATAACGTGCCCTACAAGCCGAAGCACTGGGCTAAGGTGTCGATGGATGGATACAAGGAGGGCGACTTCGCCATGACTATCGGCTACCCAGGTTCTACCGAACGCTACCTCTCAAGCTACGGCATACGCGAGATGCGCGACGCCGAGAACGCTCCGCGTGCCCAGATACGCGGCGTGAAGCAGGAGGTGATGATACGCCACATGCGTGCCGACGAGGCTGTGCGCATCAAGTACGACTCGAAGTACGCACAGAGCTCCAACTACTGGAAGAACTCGCTCGGTATGAACAAGTGCATCGACTCCGTGGGTATCATCCGCCAGAAGGCTGACTTCGAGGACCGCATCCAGGAGTATCAGAAGTGGACCGGCTACCTGAAGGGCAAGCTCGACTTCGAGAAGATGAAGAATCTCTACGCAAAGCGCTTCGATGCCGACAAGCTCAGCACCGTATGGCGCGAGACATTCTCACGCACCAGCGAGTTCAACACTCGTGCGCTCACACTCATCGGCATGATGCCAGAGAAGGGCAGCAAGTCGAAGACCTACTATAGCTTCCCCGACAACAGCGCCGAGTGGGACGCGGCTCTCGACAAGGACGTGCAGGCTGCGCTCATCGACAACTTCCGCCAGTATGTCGCAAAGGAAGAGCTGCCTGAGTTCTACACCACCATTGCGGAGCAGTTCGGCGGCGACACACGCAAGTATGTCGACTGGTTGTGGGCTACATCCGTAGTGATGAAGAGCGGAAAGAAGATTAAGCTCACCGAGAAAGCACTCGCCAAAGACCCCGGCTATCAGTATGCGAAGGCTGTGAAGGCTGTCTACGACAAGTGTAGAAGTGTTATAAACAGCGTGTATGAAGAGATTGAGGAGCAGGAGCGTTACCTCTGCGACGCCAAGGTGCGCTACGAGCAGGAACTGCCTCACTACTCTGACGCCAACTTCACGATGCGTCTGTCATACGGTCAGGTAGGCGGCTATCTGCTGGGTGGCGAACCGTCGGGCTACTACACCGATGCTTCGTCTATCGTGCGCAAGATGGAGGCTGGCGAGAAGGGTACCATCGACTATCAGGCAGAGCCAGTGATGAAGCAGCTCCTTTCTTCGCCCGATTTCGGCAAGTACACCGACAAGACAACGGGTAAGATGCAGCTCTGCTTCCTCACCAACAACGACATCACCGGCGGCAACTCCGGCTCGCCGATGTTCGACGGCAACGGCAACCTCATCGGTCTGGCGTTCGACGGCAACTGGGATTCGCTCTCAAGCGACATCTGGTTCGACAAGCGTCTGGCTCGCTGCATCGGTGTGGACATCCGCTACATGCTCTTCCTCATGGATAAGTGGGGCAACGCAGAGCGTCTGCTCAAGGAGATTGGCGTGAAGTAAGGCTCTGTTTGTAGGAGGCTACGGCATTCTTGCCGTAGCCATCGCAGTAACAAGTTGTATTTCTGTTGCTAATGGCTACGGCAGGAATGCCGTAGCCTCCTACGATTTGTACAGTCGAATTTTAAATTACAGTATTAATTTGATACACCCTCACCAATATATAGATACGAAAAGAGGCTACGGCAGTAAGTGTCGTAGCCTCTTTTTTTTGTTGTTTTATTCGGTAAAAGTTGAGCAAAAGTCATCGTGCTCCGAACGCCGTCTGATCGGATTGCGTCCGCCACTCGATCAGATTGCGTACGCCGTCCGCACCGACAGCGTACGGAGAACGATGACAAAACATGAACTATTGGGCGATTAAAGCGGCTATTTCATCGAGCGTATGCGCCACTTTCACGGTGTCCTCGAAGCCGGCACGCAGCACGCCACGCGTCTTCAGGTCGTCGAGCATGGCGATGAGCGAGTCCCAAAAGCCGCCGATGTTGTAGAGAATGACGCGCTTGTTGTGGTAGCCGATGGAGGCAGCAGCGAGCACGGTGAATATCTCGTCGAGTGTGCCCACGCCACCCGGCAGCGCGATTATTACGTCGCTGCGCTCAATCATAAGGTCTTTGCGGTCGGAGAGGTTGTTGCAGAGAATCTTCACGTCGACATAGTCGGACACCTTTCCGCCTTTCTCCACTATCGTAGGCACCACGCCCACGGTCATTCCCTTTGCGTTGTGCACAGCCTCAGCCACGCACTCCATCAGTCCGAGGTTGCATCCGCCGAACACCAGCGTATGCCCGTTGGCACCCATCCAGGTGCCCAGCTCGCTCGTGCGCTCGAAGTATTCGGTGGGAATATTTGAGTTGGCAGAGCAGAAAATACAAATGTTCATGTTTATTTTGTTTTTTTTTTTATTATTAACTAAGCCGAACTAAGCCTTCTTAAGCCTTTCTAAGCCTTGGGTAGGAGGCTACGGCATTCCTGCCGTAGCCATTGCCAGCTTTTCGTGAGTAAGCCTTTCTAAGCCTTCCTAAGCCCTCCCCGACGGGGAGGGTTGGGAGGGGCTCTGGGAGGGGCTTTGGTTGGTACTACTCCTCTTTAGACTATAATATCCGAAGTGGCAGCGCAGACAGTCCTTTCGCTCGCAGTAGCGGTGTTGCAGCTGTATGAGTGCCTGCGTGTCGGCGGCGTTGCGTGCCTCCACGCCGCACTCCTTCCAGAGACGTATGTAGGTGTTATCCTCGGCAGGCAGCTCTTCGAGCCAGTCGAGCGCACGCTGCACGAGACGTTCGTCGTCGCGGTAGCAGCCCCAGGCGTGCAGCACGGGCACGGCGGCGTTGATGGCGAGCAGGTTGAGCGAGGCGGTGGATAGTCGCTTCTCGTTGAGGCTGCTCTCCTTGCCGAACGTGTAGTGCGTGCGCCAGTAGTCGCTCACGCTGGTCTGCAGCACAGCGTGCAACTGTTTCACACTCTCGCACGCCGTTATCTCAGCCAAGCCGGCACGTCGTGAGCAGTAGAGCTGCGCCAGCTGCGACATGCGTATATACGGGAAGTTCTGCGGACGCAGACGCAGGAAACGCCACGCCTGACGCGCCATCGGTTCGAGCCGGAACTTACGCGAGAGATAGCCGAACTCGCGCTTTAGGCTGAGGAAGTAGGGGTCGGCGAGGGCAGCCTCGCGCGTAGCGGGTGTCATCTGCGCCTCGTCGAGCAGTCCTGCCATGCCCATGAACATCGCCTCCACCTGAAACGGGTCGTCGCGGTGGTGGGCTATCTGCATCAGTGGCAGTCGCTCCGCCCACTGTTCAAACGCCTCGCTGTTCACGCCGAAGCCGAAGCTGCGCGCCATGGTGGCGAAGAACGCAGCCTCCCACGAGCCCTCGAACAGAGCTACGCGGCGGCGTATCGCCTCCGTCTTCTCGTTGAGGCGCTCGGCAACAAGCGCACTGAGCCACGAGCGTTTCTTGATGGCATCGAGCGGAAGCACCGCCTCGCGGCAAGGCGGATAGCGGTCGAAGGCGAGCAGATGGCGGTAGTTGCTGAGCACCTGCTGTGGCACTGCAAGCTGCACCTGCGGCAGGTGGTCGCCACGTTCGGTCACAACGTCGGCATCCACCACCGCTGCCACGTGCAAGACCACGTTGTTGTACGCCGCATCGGTGTCGTGACCATGCAGAAACCAGTCGGCAGAGCGTTCGTGAATCTCCACATTGCCCACCCACATCACGCCGTCGATGCGCACCTTGGCGTTGAAGAAATCGGGTCCGGCGTGCATGTTCAGCAGCCCTGGGTCGATGACCTCCACGCTGCGACCGTCGGTGGTGCGCAGCTCGCTGAGCGGCAGTATGCGATGTTTCCAGATATAGTGTAGTAGCTTTTCCATAGACGTTCGGAATTTAACGACCTCAAAGTTACGTTTTTTTTTACATCAAAAGTAGTTTTTATATTCAAAAAATAAGTAATTTTGTAGGCAGAACTTGTAAATATATCAATCCGTAAAATTGTCAACCCGTTAACTTCTTAATTATAAAAGAATGAAACGCTATTTACTATCAGCTGCTGCGCTCTGTTTCGCAATGGCAATGAGCGCACAATCGCTCTTCGTTGGATCGTACAACATACGCTATCACAACAACGGCGACGATCGCAAAGGTAACGTGTGGACAACACGCTGCAAGGTGATTTGCGACCAGGTGAACTTCGAAGATCCCGACATCTTCGGAGCGCAGGAAGTGCTGCACGCGCAGCTCGACGACATGCTCGGCGCACTCGACGGCTACGACTATATCGGCGTGGGTCGCGACAACGGCAAGAAGAAGGGCGAATATGCAGCCATCTTCTACAAGAAAGACCGCATAAAACTGCTCAACAACGGCAACTTCTGGCTGAACGAGACCCCCGAAAAGCCGAAACTCGGATGGGATGCCGCCTGCATACGCATCTGCTCGTGGGGCGAGTTTGAGCAGGCAGCAACCGGTTTCCGCTTCTACTACTTCAACCTGCACATGGACCACGTGGGCGTGGTGGCGCGTCGCGAGGCAGCGAAGCTCGTAGTGAAGAAGATTGGCGAGATAGCCAAGGGTGCACCAGTGGTGCTCACCGGCGACTTCAATGTCGACCAGAACGACGAGATATACGGCATCTTCGCTTCGTCAGGCATACTCAACGACTCGTACACACACGCTCGTCTGCGCTTCGCCGAGAACGGCACGTTCAACGACTTCAAACCTGACGTGAAGACGCAGTCGCGCATCGACCACGTCTTCGTGTCGCCGGAGTTCAACGTCGACCGCTACGGTATGCTCACCAATATGTACTGGACCGACGATGCCCCGACCGATAACCAGAAGAGTAACCAGGCTCCTACGCAACTCGAGTTTCGCAAGATGACACTCCGCATACCAAGCGACCACTACCCAGTGTTCGTGAAGATTAATTATAAGAAATAAGTTGATGTGTTGAGGTGTGATGTTGAGGAATGATGTTGTTGTGTTGTTATGTTGAGATGTTGACATTAGTGCATATCTCACCACAACACCATCACACAACATATCTCAACACCTCACCATCTCACCACCTCAACACAACACCATAACACCATCATAACATGACCAACATTCATCCAGTAGGCGTTAACGACCGCCACAAAACACTCTTTGAAGGTCTCTGGCCTTTGCCTTACGGCGTGAGCTACAACGCATATATCATTGACGACGAGAAGGTAGCACTCGTCGACACAGTAGAGGTAGACTTCTTCTCGCAGTTCATAGACAACGTACGCCGCGTCATCGGCGACCGTCCTATCGACTATATCATCGTCAACCACATGGAGCCCGACCACAGCGGCTCGCTCGCACTCATCAAGAAGTACTACCCTGACGCAAAGATTGTGGGCAACAAGAAGACCTTCGACATGATGCGTGGCTACTACAACGTGGGCAACACGGAGGACGAGATAGTGGAAGTGGCGAACGGCGACACGCTCTCGCTCGGCACACACGAGCTGGTGTTCACCATGATTCCAATGGTACACTGGCCCGAGACAATGGTTACGCTCGATGTCACAGAGCACGTGCTCTTCTCGGGCGACGCCTTCGGATGCTTCGGTGCACTGAACGGCGCATTCGTAGACAGCGAGATGAACTGCGACGTTTATTGGAACGAGATGCAGCGCTACTACTCGAACATCGTGGGCAAGTATGGCGTGCCCGTGCAGCAGGCACTGAAGAAGCTCGCCGGCGTGCAGATCGACTACATCTGCCCGACGCACGGACCGATATGGCATGAGCATATAGCACGCGTCATCGGAGAGTACGACCGCATGAGCCGCTACGCTACCGAACCGGGACTCGTCATCTGCTACGGCTCGATGTACGGCAACACAGAGCGTGCTGCTGAGAAGATAGCCAGCGCAGCAAGCCGTGCCGGCGTGAAGAATATCGTGCTGCACGACGTGTCGCGCGAGAACCACTCGTTCATACTCAGCGACATCTTCAAGTACAGCGGTCTCATCCTCGGTGCACCTACATATAACAACGGTATCTATCCGGGAATGGAGATGCTGCTCTCCGAACTCGCTGGACGCTGCATCAAGAACCATTTCCTCGGCATCTTCGGCTCGTTCACATGGGCAGGCCAGGTGGTGAAGAAGATTACGGAGTGGAACGAAACACAGATGAAGTTCGAACTCGTCGGCACACCAGTCGAGATAAAGCAGAGCCTCAGCGCAGAGACCGAAGCAGCCTGCGAGGCACTCGGCAAGGCAATGGCAGAGCGACTGAAGTAAGAAGGCTTTATAAAGTACTTTGCACATATCTACTATTGCGTGTTTTTTTAGTAGCAGCAACTAAAGAATTGATAAAAAGTTGCTGTTACTGAATAAAATATGTACTTTTGCAAAACATAATACAACAAAGTAATATAAGGGGGTAAGTATGACAATAGAAGAAAAGAAAGCAGACTTCTTGCGCCGATTCAGAGCCTCGCGATTGCGCAAAGAAGACTTTATTTCTAAAATGGAAAAGCGTATGCGTGAAGACTACCGCAAGCGCACTGGTAAGGAAGCAGAATCCTTTAATGTATTCGGCGAGACCATAGAGATGTTTAGTCACAAACCTACATTATAAACCAATAAACGCCCGTGTTTTGCACGGGCGTTTATTGGTTTATATGCTCTTTGCCTTAATCTTTTTACTCTTTTACTCTTTTACTTTTTTACTTTTTAGTAACTTTGGATAAGTTACGCTGCATCTCAACAATAAAAATGAATGAATTCATTTTGTATTGTCTTCGATTTGCAGTAACTTTGCACCCGAATTCAGGATTTATATTTTACGGGAAGCTGCCCAAATGTCTTCAATCAATTTCTTATTCGCTAAAGATACGACGTTGTGACATGGCTGGGGAAGACACCGAGCAGCTACAGATTAGAGTTAAGTCCACCCCTTTTTAGTATTAAGAAGCTCTGCGAAGCCCCAGGCTTACGAGCATTAACGAACAACATTCACATTGAAGACATTTGAAGAATTGGGCGTAAGCGAAGAGATTCGCCGCGCCATTGAGGAACTCGGCTTCGAACATCCGATGCCGGTTCAGGAGGAAGTTATACCGTTTTTGTTGGGTAATGGTAACGACATAATTGCGCTCGCGCAGACCGGAACGGGCAAGACAGCCGCGTTCGGCATACCATTGTTGCAGCGTACCGACCCGACAGACCGCACTACGCAGGCTATCGTCATCTCGCCCACACGCGAGCTTTGCCTTCAGATAGCCGACGACCTGAAGTCATTCTCAAAGTATATTAAGGGTATTAACATTGTTGCCGTGTATGGTGGTACGTCTATCGTCGACCAGATGCGCGCTCTGAAGCACGGAGCGCAGATTATCGTGGCTACACCGGGCAGACTTATCGACCTTATGCACCGCGGAGCCGCAAAGCTCGAGGCTGTGCAGAACGTGGTGCTCGACGAGGCTGACGAGATGCTCAACATGGGCTTCTCCGACAGCATCAACGAGATATTCGACAACGTGCCGGCTGACCGCAACACGCTGCTCTTCTCGGCAACGATGAGTAAGGAGATTGAGAAGATTGCGCTCAACTATCTGCACGACCACAAGGAGATTGTAGTAGGCTCGCGCAACGAGGGTGCGGAGAATGTCAACCATATCTACTATATGGTGAACGCCAAGGACAAGTACCTCGCATTGAAGCGCATCGTCGACTTTTATCCGCGCATCTACGGCATCGTGTTCTGTCGCACGAAGGCAGAGACGCAGGAGGTGGCAGACAAGCTTATTCGCGACGGATACAACGCCGAACAGCTGCACGGCGACCTCTCGCAGCAGCAGCGCGACATAACGATGCAGAAGTTCCGCCAGCACATCACACAGTTGCTCGTGGCTACCGACGTGGCTGCACGCGGACTGGATGTGGACGACCTCACGCACGTCATCAACTACGGTATGCCGGGCGACACCGAGAGCTATACCCACCGCTCTGGTCGCACCGGACGCGCAGGCAAGAAGGGCACATCAATCTCTATCATCCACACCAAAGAGCGCGGACGTGTGCGCGAAGTGGAGCGCGTGATAGGCAAGGAGTTCGTTGACGGCACGCTGCCTACGCCGCAGGAGATTTGCTCGAAGCAGCTTTTCAAGGCTATCGACGAGATTGAGAAGGTGGACGTGGACGACGAGCAGATAGCACCGTTCATGGAGGACATCAACCGCCACTTCGAATACTTCGACAAGGAGGACATTCTGAAGAAGATTGTGTCGCTGGAGTTCGGCAAGTTCCTGAAGTACTACGCCAATGCGCCGGAGATACAGAAGCCGTCTACAAGCCGCGACCGAAAGGAGCGTGGCGAGGGTCGCGACGGCAGAAAGCGTGAGAAGCGTGCGCCGGAGGCAGGCTATCGCCGTCTGTTCATCAACCTCGGTAAGGACGACGGATTCTATCCGGGCGAGGTGATGCAGTTCCTCAACCGCAATGTGCATGGCCGTCAGGAGGTAGGACACATCGATCTGCTTGCCCGCATCTCGTACATAGAGGTGCCGGAGCAGGATGCCGAGAAGGTGATGCGCGCGCTGAACGGAGCCACATACCGCAACCGTACCGTGCGCTGCAACGATGCCGACGACACGACTGCTGCAAGTGGCGACGGAAAGCGTGGCTCGCGCCGCTCTTCCGACCGCGACGGTGGTCGCACATCGCGCCGTAAGGACGCAGCGAACGATGCTAACCCATACGAGAAGCGCTCCAAGCGTCGCAACGAGATGGAGGGACGCAACCGCTCGCAGCGTGGTCAGCGCGGACAGTCGCGCTACGAGAGCGGACGCAAGGACGACTGGCGCCAGTTCATCAACAATCCCGACATACAACTCGTGGGCGACGAACCTGACTTCTCTGAAGAAGGATGGGCACGCCGCAAGCCAAGAAAGAAGAAATAAAGAATAGACAGCAATAATAAAATAAGGGGAGTCATCGCAAGTTAGTACGACGTGCTAACCAGCGGTGACTCCCCTTATAGTGTTTAACTGTATGCACTGAAGCATTCGGTTCTTACTTCAGTAATATTCGTTTACGCTTTGTACTATTTCGAGTGGGCATCTTATGCCAACTTCTTCTCCAAGCGTTCGCGGATGGCAGCGATGAAGCCAGCAGAGTTCTTGGTCTGCGGAGTAACGCCTTCCATGAGTCCTGCGAGGTCCTTCGTTACGATACCCTCGTTGAGAGTGTCGAAGCAAGCAGCCTCGAGAGCGTCAGCGTAGCGTACGAGTTCGGGCAGGTTATCCATCTCGCCACGTTTGCGCAGAGCGCCGCTCCAAGCAAAGATAGTAGCCATCGGGTTGGTAGATGTCTCCTCGCCCTTCAGATACTTGTAGTAGTGGCGTGTAACGGTGCCGTGAGCAGCCTCGTACTCGTACTTGCCGTCAGGCGAAACGAGCACAGAAGTCATCATTGCTAACGAGCCGAATGCAGTGGAAACCATGTCGGACATAACGTCGCCGTCGTAGTTCTTGCAAGCCCAGATGAAGCCGCCCTTAGAGCGGATAACGCGTGCTACGGCGTCGTCGATGAGGGTGTAGAAGAACTCTAAGCCGCGCTTCTCGAATTCCTCCTTGTACTCCTCGAATACCTCGTAGAAGATAATCTTGAACTGTGCGTCGTACTTCTTCGAGATGGTGTCCTTTGTAGAGAACCAGAGGCTCTGATTGGTGTCGAGCGCGAACTTGAAGCAAGAGTGTGCGAACGAACGAATCGACTTGTCGGTGTTGTGCATTGCCTGGAGCACGCCGGCGCCCTTGAATGTGTGAACCACAACCTCCTCGTGCTTGCCGCTCTCGCCGTCGAAGATGAGCTTGGCTACGCCCAGCTCGTCGGCACGGATCTCCACGCTCTTGTAAACGTCGCCGTAAGCGTGACGTGCGATGGTGATAGGCTTCTCCCAGTTCTTCACTGCCGGATGAATGCTCGGGATGGTGATAGGTGTACGGAATACTGTGCCGTCGAGGATAGAGCGGATGGTGCCGTTAGGGCTCTTCCACATCTGATGGAGCTTGTACTCGTCCATGCGCTGGTGGTTAGGTGTGATGGTAGCACACTTAACGGCTACGCCCAAGCGTTTTGTTGCCTCGGCTGCATCCTTTGTTATCTGGTCGCCGGTCTCGTCGCGTTTAACGAGTCCCAGGTCGTAATACTCTGTCTTGAGGTCAACGAACGGAAGAATAAGCTCATCCTTGATCATCTGCCACAAAATACGTGTCATCTCGTCACCATCCATCTCTACGAGTGGGGTGGTCATCTGAATTTTTTCGGTCATAGTTATTTTGATTTAAGAGTTTATTTCTTGTTCTTATAATAGTTCATCAAGCAACCGTCTGCCAAAATCTGACGCTCGTCGGCGGTGAGGTTCTGGAAGAAGAGGTGGATAGGCTTAACGCCGTCGCGAGCGATAACCTGTGCGTCAATCTCCTCCTTACCGGTGAGGATAGCCTCGCGGATGCCTGGTACGAAGAGCTTGTCGCCCGGCTCGAAGTTGAACTCAACGTCTTTAGCGATTGTGAACGGCACGATACCCCAGTTTATGCAGTTAGAACGATAGCGCTTTGTAGCGTACTCGTAGCAAACGTTAGCGTCGCCGCCGAGCACCTTCTGGCAAGAAGCAGCCTGCTCGCGAGCCGAGCCGTCGCCAGGGCGGTTAGCGAATACGCATGAACCGAACGATGTGTCCTCTGCCTTTGCGCCTACCTTAGCGAGAGCCTCTGCGATGTTCGCACTCACCTCACCAGCACGGCGTGCGAGGTCCTGCTTCTGAATCTCCTTGCTCAGACCTACGTATTCAGGCACGCGGCGAGAGAGGGCGAACTCAGAAAGCTTCAACGGGTTAGAACGGTAAGAGCTTGTCTCGCCAGACGGGATGAGCTCGTCGGTAGTTGTAACGGGGTCGTGGATAACGGCTGCCAACTCGAGCAGCATGTTCTCCTGCATTGCATACATTGTAGGCCAGTCCTTGATGTTCGGGCCATAGCGCAACTCGGTCTCAGGACGTGGTCTGCCGTAGCCGTTGTAAACGCGGCACTTGTATATCTTCTCGTCGTAAACGTATGGCTTGTGTGTGTTCTCGTACTCCACGTCGGTAGCAGCTGTGATTGCGCCACCGTTAGCAGCCGTAGCAGCGATAGAGCGTGCGTCCATAAGTGCCACGAGCGAGAGCTGTCCCTGACCCGGCTTAGAACCCTCGCGGTTGGGGAAGTTGCGTGTGGTGTGGCGGATAGACAGACCGTTGTTAGACGGAACGTCGCCTGCACCGAAGCACGGGCCGCAGAATGCCGGCTTCATCACAACGCCAGCCTCGATGAGGTCGGCAGTGATGCCCTCGCGTGTCACAGCCATTGATACCGGTGTAGACTGTGGATAAGCCGAAGCTGTGAAGTAGTCGTTACCGATGCTCTTGCCCTTGAGGATAGCTCCAGCCTCAGCGAGGTTGTCGTATGTGCCGCCCGAGCAGCCGGCGATGATGCCCTGGTCAGCGTAAACCTTACCGTCGACAACCTTGTCAACGAGATGTACGTCCACCTTGTCGCCGAAGCGCTTCTTCGCGTCTTCCTCGATGCGTGTGAGGATGCCCACCGGGTCAGCCTGAAGCTCGTGGATTGTAACTGCGTTCGACGGGTGGAACGGCAGAGCAATCATAGCCTCCTGCGAAGAGAGGTCGATGCGAATCATCATGTCGTAGTAAGCAACGTCGCCCGGCTTCAGTTCCTTGAAGTCCTGCGGACGTTCATGTATGTCGTAGTGGTGCTTCACCTCTTCGTCTGTAATCCAGATAGAGCTCAAGCAGGTGGTCTCGGTAGTCATAATGTCGATGCCGTTACGGAAGTCGATAGGCAATTCCTTCACGCCAGGACCTGCGAACTCGAGCACCTTGTTCTTCACAACGCCGCTCTCGAATGTAGCCTTCACGAGCGAGATAGCCACGTCGTGCGGACCTACGCCCTTCTTAGGCTTGCCCTCGAGCCATACGAGCACCACCTCAGGTGCGTTGATGTCCCAAGTGTTCTTGAGCAACTGCTTCACGAGCTCGCCACCGCCTTCGCCAACACCCATGTTGCCGAGTGAGCCGTAGCGTGTGTGTGAGTCGGAACCGAGAATCATATTGCCGCACTTCACCATCATCTCGCGTGCATACTGGTGGATGACAGCCTGGTTAGCAGGCACGTAGATGCCACCATATTTCTTTGCTGCCGACAGACCGAAAACGTGGTCGTCCTCGTTGATAGTGCCACCAACGGCACAGAGTGAGTTGTGGCAGTTGGTCATTGCGTAAGGCAGCGGGAACTCCTCCAGTCCGCTTGCGCGTGCTGTCTGTATAATTCCTACGTAAGTGATGTCGTGCGACATCATTGCGTCGAAGCGGATGCGCATCTTCTTACCCTTCGATCCGTCCACGTCGTGCGAGCGGAGGATGCCGTAAGTGATAGTGTTTTCGCGAGCTTCGTCAGGTGTCAAACCTTCATAATTGTCGCAAACTTTGGTACCATTGAGGAGATAGACTCCGTGATTAATAAGTTCTACCATAATGTCAAGGTTTTTAGTTATTAGATTGTTAGAATTGTATTCTTGTTTGTAGGTTGGTGCACTTGCTACTTAGCATTCTTTTTAGTAGGTTGGTGCACTTGAGACAAGTGCACCCCCTATGTTTGTATGCTTCCGATGAACACGGTGAGCGATAGCATGTCAGCAGCTCCGCCTGGTGATATGTTTCGGGTTGTGTAGTGCCGATCCATGTCTTTTAGAGCAGTCTCCGAGAAGTTGTCGAGCAGTGCTCGGGCTTCCAGCTTCACCTCCTCGGCTGTGGCTAAGTCGGTGCGATAGATGACGTTGGTGTCGTCGAGGTCGCACATGATGCGCAGCAGTGTCTTGTGCAGCGTGTACGCATCGCGTTCCTTTCTGCGTTCGATGTAGAACGGAAGCCACTCTGCGAACAGCATCTCGTAGCCTTCACGAGCGTTGTCGAGTGCTCCTTTTATTGCTGTGGTGCCCTTTGAGAGCAGTTTTGCCTTGCTGCCGTGCGTGCCATTAGTGTCGGGGAAGCTGGCAGCGAGAGCTTTTATTGTGGTTTGTAAGGAGACGAGAACATCTTCTCCTCCGTTTCTTTCTTTCAGTATTTGTTCTTCGTTGGCAGCTATTTTTCTCTCCTCGTGAGCAGCTGCTACAACCGCCAATCCCATTGAGAATAGTGCCCCTTTGTGGGTGTTCACGCCGTTTGTGGCGCTGAGCATAGCCTTTTCCGCTTCAATGCCTATGTCCCTTATGGATGTGTGCGTGGGCAGAGCATCGGCGCAGCCGAGCAGTGCGAGCTTCACGAAGTAGGGGTGTAGCGTGTCGATGCTGCGTTGCATCAGCACATAATCCATGTCGCGGTGCGCTCCGTTGTTGTCCTTGTCTACGAGTCCGGGCTTCGGCGTGGTGTCAAGCTCAGCCTGCAGTGCTTGTGTAGCGAGGTGTGCTATAATATAAGGTAGGGTGGTGGGTGGTACGAGTTGTCTGATTGTGCTCATGTCACCTTGCTCCATTGCCTTGCGCACTCGCGATGCGCTTACAACGTTGCCCTTCTTCTCCAGTCGGGCTGTTTCTCTGACATCGGCGAGCACCTCGTGCATCAGTTGGTTGTAGCGGCGTGTGAGCCGGTCGGTTGGCTCTGTGCCTACGAAGCGGACGGTTGTGCCGAGTGCGGGTGCTATGTGTCGGCGGAAGAGGTCGAGGTCGAGCAGCATCTGCGTGTCGGCTGCATCGTCGAGACGTTTGAGAAAGTACGTGGGGAACGTAGCCTGACTGATGGCGTACTCGCTTCCGTCTATCACCGTGACGTTCTCAAGATGTGCCACGCCTTGCTCCACCATTGCCTTGCGCTCTGCGTAGGCGAAGAGTGAGCAGTCCTCTCTCACTACCATCACGAACAACCGTTCCACTTGCTTTGCTGCCTGTTCTATCAAGTAGCGGTGACCGAGTGTGAAGGGGTTGCAGTTCATTACCACAACGCCTCGGAGAGGCGTTGTGGTGGTGAGGGGTTGAGGGGTTGAGGGGTTGAGATGTTGAGGGGTTGTGGTGTTGTGGTGTTGAGGTGTTGAGGTGTTGAGATTTGTTTTTTCTTCCTCTTTACATTCTTCACTATTTTCTTTACACTCCTTATTATTCTCTTTGCACTCTTTATTGTATTCTTTATACTTTTCTGATTCCTCTCTTATCTTCTTCAGAGCCTCTACCGTATTGTTTATTCCTCCGATGCCCGTCTCCATAAGTACGGCTTCGGGTGCTTCGGCGAGCAGTCGGAACGACAGACTCTCGAAGAGTTGTCTGTTCTTGGGTTTTGTGAACAACATGACGTTGCTATGTCCCTCCTCGTTAGCGTGTGCTATGAGGTGTGAGATGAGTGTGTTGGCGATAGCTTCGCCCTTATGCGCATCGTCCACAGCCACACACTTTATTACGTTGCCCTTCAGTCCGCCACCAGCTATCATCTCTCCGTCGTCGTCTGTTATGGCAGCGTAGTAGTGCATGTCGTCGAAGCGCAAGCCGTTGCGTTTGAGGAACGCCTCTATGCGTTGTCGTTGACGGGGTGTTGTGGGGTTAAGGGTTTGTATCTCCATAGACTGTTTAAGGTCGTTTGTTATGTTTGTCTTGCCTTAGTGTAAAGGTCTACCATCTCGTTTATCTTCGCCCATATCTCCTCCTGCGTGTGCCAGCGCATCCTCATGCAGTAGCGTGCTTCGTGTTCGCAGACGAGACAGCGGCGTGGTTTTTCTCCGATATCGTTTCTTGCGACAGGTATGCCGTCTGAGTTTATGACATCTATATCGAAGAGTCTGCCCAGCGGGTGCGTGTCCTCTATCGTTACCGCTATGCGCTTGGCTTCGAGCAGCGGCAGCGGTGTGATGAGATAAGCCTCGTAGCCCGTGTTGAGGTCGCGCTCGGTGAGCACAGCCTCGCGTTCTGCGTCGCTCATGTCGTTGAGATGGAACGCCTCACGCATAGCCTCTACGGCTGCGTGTGCCGCACAGAGCGACTGATGATTGCGCTTCACGCTTCCTGGCATGACAACGGTGAGGCACACCAGTGTCTTTCCCGAGTGTTCAGCCAGCAGCTTCTGCTGTGTGGCATGGCGTGCGTCGCGGCTCGCCAGAAGTTCGTGAAGCGTAATCATTCTTTTAGTTTTGAATTATTCAACGATGTTCTTGATGACATCCATCACCGATCCGTCGCGGTTCATCACCACGCCCACCACCTTGTCGCCGAACGGCAGCGGTGCCGGGTTGCCGATTACGGAGAGTGCGCGGTCGCGAAGCTCCTCGAGCGTTACGATCTTCAGTCCGGCAGCCTTCAGGCGTTCGGCTATCTCCGGTCGGGCAGGGTTGACAGCGATGCCGTACTCGGTGACAACAACGTCTACGGTGCGACCCGGAGTGATGAGCGTTGTCACTTCGTTCACCACGCACGGTATTCTGCCACGGAGCAACGGACAGACGATGATAGAGAGTGCTGAGTCTTCGGCTGTGTCGGGATGTCCGCCGATAGCACCGCGTATGATGCCGTCGCTACCTACGAGCACGTTGACGTTGAAGTTTACGTCCACCTCAAGAGCCGAAAGTATCACGATGTCGAGATAGTGCGTAGCCGCACCCTGCTCGTGCATACTTGCATACTCGCAAGCCGACACCTCCTTGTGCTTCGGGTCGTTCTTGAGCGACTCGGCAGCCACCTTGTCGAACGACTGCACGTCGATTAGACGCTCGATGAGTCCCTCCTCGTGCATCTTCACCATGTGAGCCGTGATGCCGCCAAGGGCGAACGAAGCCTTGATATCCAGGTCGATCATGCTCTGGCGGATGTACTTAACGGCAGCGAGCGAAGCACCGCCCGAACCGGTCTGTATAGAGAAGCCGTTCTTGAAGTAGCCACTGTTCACAATCACCTTCGCAGCCTGCTGAGCGAGCAGTATGTCACGCGGGTTCTTGGTGTCGCGGATGGCACCCGAAGCAATCTTCGACGAGTCGCCTACCGACTCAACCTCCACCACGTAGTCTACGTCGTGCTCCGAGATAGAGTTCGGAGTGTTAGGATAGGGCACGAGGTCGTCGGTGAGGATGACCACCTTGTCGGCATAGTGAGCGTCGGGCAGCGCGTAACCGAGCGAACCACAGATGCTCTTCGCGTTCTCCGAGCGCGAGTAGCCGCAGGCGTTGCCGAGCGGGTCTGAAGAAGAAGCGCCGAGGAACGCCACGTCGATATGCATCTCGCCCGAGGCGATAGCCTCGCCGCGTCCGCCATGCGAGCGAAACACCACCGGCTTCTCCATCAGTCCGTGCGAAATCTCCTTAGCCAGTTCGCCGCGCAGACCGGATGTCGAAATCTCCGTGATCACGCCGTTGCGAATGTGCTCGATGAGCGGTTCGTGTACGTCCTGCAAGCTCGAAGCCGCGAGGTGCAAATCCTTAAATCCCATCTCGGCGAGCTTATCCACAACCATATTCACCACCTTGTCGCCACCGCGGAAGTGGTGGTGGAACGATATTGTCATGCCGTCCTTCAGTCCCGAGTGGCGTATAGCCTCTTCGAGCGACATGAGCTTGGGGCTCTTCTGCTGCAGTTCGAGGCGCGGAGTGATGTCCTTGTGTGCCTCTACATTATTATATACGCTTTTTCCCATAGCCTGAGCCACCTGCTCGGCGAGGGTATGTCTTTCGTTCAGTGTGCTCATGCTATGTCCTCCTGTTTAATTACGCCCGAAGCCAGTGCCAAGTCGATGACGCGCTGTGCGCGTATCACCACTGGTCGGTCAACCATTTTACCGTTCACGGCTATTACGCCCGAGCCTTTCTTCTCAGCCTCCTTGATGGCTGCGATAACGGCGAGCGCCTTGTCGATAGCCTTCTGTGTCGGTGTGAACACCTCGTTGATAATCTCGATCTGGCGCGGGTTGATAATCGACTTTCCGTCGAAGCCCAACTGATGAATCAACTCCACCTCCTTGCGGAATGTCTCCATATCGTTGAGGTTAGAGTAGACGGTGTCGAGCGCGTCGATGCCAGCCGCACGAGCTGCTACCACGATGGTCTGGCGTGCCATGAGCAGCTCCATGCCCTCGGGTGAGCGTTGCGTCTTCAGGTTGGCGCAGTAGTCCTCCGCGCCGAGCGCGATGCCCATCATGCGCTTGGAAGCGGTAGCTATGGCGTAGGCGTTCACCACGCCGAGCGTGCTCTCCAGTGCAGCCATAATCTGTGTGCGACCCACGCAACCCAGTTCCTGCTCCACCTTTTCAATCTCGCGCTCCACCTCGATCACCTCCTCTGCGGTCTCGGTCTTCGGCATACGTATCACGTCGACGCCAGCCTTAACCACAGCCTCGATGTCCTTCTTGCCATACGGCGTGTTCAGCGGATTGATGCGCACCACCATCTCCGTCGTGCCGTAGTCAATAGTCTTCAGCGCGTTGTAGACGAGCAGGCGTGCAGCGTCCTTCTCTGCCATTGTCACAGAGTCCTCAAGGTCGAGCATTATTGAGTCGGGATGATATATATAGGCATCCTGCATCATACCAGGGTTGTTTCCCGGTACGAACATCATAGTTCTTCTTAGTCGTTTCATAGGTCAAAAAGTTTAGGGGTTAGTCTTTCCACACGTCTTTGCCCGTAGCTCTCACGGCAGCCGCGGTGACGCGTGCGCGGATAGTGCAGTCGAGCGCGCCCTTGTCTGTGGCGTGCACCTCAGCACGGGTGATGCCGAGTCCTTCGAGTGTCTCAACAATCACCTTACGAATCTGGTCGCCAAATTGGTAGGCAACCGAACTTTGCAAATCAATATTCAGACCCTCTTTCTCGCAGGGGGCAATCTGAATCATGATGTCGCCGGACTCCATTGTGCCGGCAGTAGCTTGTTTTAGTTCCATAGGTGTAGTATTTTAAAGTTTATGGTCTTCTTTGAGGGGCAACCTGCGGTGCTTTAGCGAAGAGGAAGTGAGGAGTTGTGTAGAAACGTAATAAAACAAAAATCGCGTAAATACAACAACACTTCCTCCGTCAAGAACACCGAAGAGAACCGAGTTATACTTACGCTCGCGCGAGCAGTATATAGGAAATATATAATGTCTGTGTACGCACAAAGCTTATTCAGTGTGCGGTTTCTAAATTCACGGGGTAAAGATACATATTAATTATGAAACGACCAAGTGTTTTTGCTATATTTTTTTCGCTTTAACAACGTTGCGCTCGTGTAACTATAAGCATCCGCGCCGGTCGGTGCGGACATCTGCGTCGGTCGGTGCGGACATCTGCGTCGGTCGGTGCGGGCATCCGCGTCGGTCGGTGCGGACATCTGCGTCGGTCGGTGCGGGCATCCGCGTCGGTCGGTGCGAGTCGCGCAAACGCCTCTTTAAGACGATTGCTGTTGCAAGTAAAACACGCCAAAATGTCCGTCTGGGCTGACTATTTGTCGCCAAACTGCCAATATTACTTACTGTTTATTGTTTTTATAGGCGATTTCGGCATTGGTACGTAAGTTGCATTATGAATAGTGCAAGCCGATGGACGGAAGCCCAAAGGCAAGCAAACGATAAACGTAAAAATTAAAATATAAATAGGAGGTATTTGATATGTTACCAGTAATGAGAAATGCATGGATGCCAGAAGTTTTCAACGACTTTTTTGATACCGACTTTATGCCGCGTACTAACGCAACCGCCCCAGCTATAAATGTTAAAGAGACAGAACACGATTATACAGTAGAGCTTGCAGCAGCCGGAATGAAGAAGGACGACTTCAACATCAACATCGATGCCGACGGCAATCTGCACATCAAGATGGAGAAGAAGAACGAGAAAAAGGATGAGGATAAGAAGGAGCACTATCTGCGCCGCGAGTTCTCTTACACCAAGTTCGAGCAGACACTTCTCTTGCCTGATGATGTCGACAAGGAGAAGATTGCAGCCAACGTCAGCGATGGTGTGCTCACAATCGACCTTCCGAAGGTTGAGCAGAACGTGCAGAAGGCAGCTCGCCAGATTGAGGTTAAATAACCGTTGATTTTGGTTAGTACTAAATGAAACAAATTGTTGTTGATATAAATTTTTGATTAGGTCTAAATGAGAAAGTCCTGCTCCGTATTCGTACGAAGCAGGGCTTTCTGCATTGTTGATAATTGAGAGTTGATAAGAGGGTGTGTTAAAACTCAATTAATGTGGGCTGAAAGCCCTACAATCACATAGCCCAGGGCAGCGCCCTGGGTATTTTGTGTTTATAATGAACAATGCGCCCTGTAAGG